>Ga0255338_1000685_pt1 | contig 89887 bp, 74 predicted proteins | sample MeOH1_35cm_T4_19_FD_203715 | JGI IMG/M metagenome (GOLD analysis project Ga0255338, IMG submission 203715) | Sandy soil microbial communities from University of British Columbia, Vancouver, Canada - MeOH1_35cm_T4_195 | ecosystem: Engineered > Artificial ecosystem > Sand microcosm > Unclassified ... | reverse complement strand
CGCTGCAAAACTGCTCAGCCCGACCACCCATCAACCCCGCAACCCTTGTCGCTGCTGCGTTTGCAGCGCGGTTTGTGTTGCGAGGGGGCGAATATTAAGGGAGCCAGCGCAGGCTGGCAAGGGGTTTCGCAAAAGAATTTTCGGGCGCAGTAGAATCGCCCCATGACGACACCGCCAGACCTGATGACCTACGTGCCCGAACGCCTCGCGAGCCGCGACGCCGGCGCCCTCGATGCGCACTCGCTCGCCACCGCCCTCGCGCGGCCGATCGTATTCGTCGACCTGGAAACCACGGGCGCCGATGCCCAGCGCGACCGCATTACCGAGATTGGCGTGGTCGAAGTCGGCCCCGACGGCATCCAGGAGTGGGACACGCTGCTAGACCCGCAGGCCAGCATCCCGTCGTTCATCCAGGGCATGACCGGCATTACTGAAGCAATGGTGCGCGGCAAGCCCACGTTCGAGTCGATTGCCGAGTCGCTGGCGGAGCGGCTGCAGGGGCGCCTCTTCGTGGCCCACAACGCGCGCTTCGACTACGGCTTCCTGAAGAATGCGTTCCGGCGCGCCGGCATCACCTTCCGCGCCGACGTCCTTTGTACAGTGCGGCTGTCGCGCGCGCTGTTCCCGTCGGTGGAGCGCCATGGGCTGGACGCGCTGATCGCCCGCTTCGGCCTGACGCCCAAGGGGCGTCACCGCGCGCTGGCGGACGCCGAACTGCTCTGGCAGTTCTGGCAGAAGCTGCATGGTCTGTATTCCGTGGATCTGGTGGAATCCGCCGTCAAGTCGCTGGTGAAGCAGGCGAGCCTGCCGGCCGGCCTGTCCGAGACCGCGCTCGACGAGGTGCCCGATCGTCCCGGCGTCTATCTGTTCTATGGTGACGAGGACGCGCCGCTCTATGTCGGCAAGAGCATTCACTTGCGCCAGCGCATCAAGAGCCATTTCTCGGGCGACCATCGCCACGAGAAGGAGATGCGCCTGGCGCGGGGTGTGCGGCGCGTGGCGTGGCACGAAACCGGCGGGGAAGTCGGCGCGCTGCTGATGGAGGCGCAGCTGGTCAAGTCACTGCAGCCGCTGCACAACCAGTTGCTGCGCCAGAACAGCGAGCTGTTCTCGTGGGAAATGCCCGATGGCCTGCCCGTGCCGCGCCTGCGCTCGGACCGGCACGTGGATTTCAGCCGCCATGCCAATCTCTATGGCGCGTTCGGCAGCCGCGCCGCAGCCCAGGCCCGCCTGCGCGAACTGGCGGAGGAACACACGCTCTGCCTGACCACGCTGATGCTTGAGCCCACGCACCGGCGCGGCAATCCATGTTTCGCGCGACAGCTGCATCGCTGCGCGGGCGCCTGCACGGGCGACGAATCGCGCGCGGCGCATCGGGAACGGACGATGGCCGCCATCGCCACGCTGGCGTTGCAGCCGTGGCCGTTCGCGGGCGCGGTGGCGTGGCGGGAATTGGATCATCCGCAGCAGCCGTGGCACGTGCTGGAGAACTGGTGCTACCTCGGGTCCGTGCCGGACCTCGACGCGGCGGCGGCCCTGCTCGCCGTGCCGGCCAGGTTCGATGTCGATACCTACCAGATCCTCGCGCCGCGCCTGGATGCCCTGCGCGCCTCAGCGGTGCCGCTCGCGTCGTCCCGGCCGTTTGCGCTGACGCCGCCGGAGCCGCCGGCGCCCACGCGCACCCCCGGCCCTTCGATCAAGCGACCAGCCCGGACAACCGAACGTTCCTCGGATACGCAAACCCTCACCCTGTTCGCCTGATCGGGGCCGGCAAGCAATGTGCGGCGGCGCGCATTGGCGCGTTGCCACCTGGGCGCCCACTCGGCTAGTCTGCCGAGGAGGGTTCGCTACCTAGATGGAGCCGCCATGCCCGCGTTGCCCCGCCTTCCTTTCGCCGCCGCCGTGCTCTGCGCGGCTGGCGTAACCATTGGCTGCACCGGCGTCGATGGCGGCGCCATGCATCGGATCTTCGCATCCTGGCAGGGCGCGCCCGTCGAGCAGGTGCAGGCCCAGTGGGGCCCGCCGCAGTCCGTGCAGAGCACGCCGGCGGGCACCGCCTATATATGGATCGACGAATTGCCGACGGCGCACCCGCCTGGCAGCGGCCCGCGCGATGCGCAGCTTGAGCCACCCGCCACCACGGCACGATGCCAGCGCAAGCTGCTGGCCGGCGCCAACGGCAAGGTCACCGGCGGGGAATGGAGCGGCAATGCCTGCTGCGTGCAGACACTGGTCGGCCAGTGCGCGGGACTGCCCCGCAAGGCCGAATCCGGATCGTAAACCCCAACTTGACGCTGCGGTATAGGAAACCGTAATGTGCGAACAATAGAACCGAATCCGAATTCGAATACGGAAACCGCCATGCAAGCTTCCTTTCCGAGTGTGACGAATAGCAACTCGCCGTCCACTGCCTTCCCCCGCATCGACACCCCCTCGATTCTCCAGCCACCCCGCCAGCGTCGCGCCAAGGAAACCGAACAGGCCCTGCTGACCGCCGGCCGCGAGCTGCTGGCGCAGCGCGACTTCGCCGCCGTCTCGGTGGCGCAGATTGCAGCCGCCTGCCAGGTGTCCGTGGGCGCCTTCTACGGACGCTTCCGCGACAAGATGGCGTTCTTCGATGCGCTGCGCACGCTGGTGATGGAAGAGACCGACGCCTCCGTGGCGCGCTATCTGGACGAAGGGCGCTGGGGCGAGACGCCGCCGCGCCAGATCGTCGAGAAGACGATGCGCTTCCTGCTGACCGGCTGCCACAACAACCGGGGCGTGATTCGCGCATCACTCAAGCACGCCACCACGCGCCCCGAGGAATGGCTGCCGCATCAGAAGAACGGCCAGGAAATCGTCGACCGGCTCGTGGCGCTGCTGGTGCCGCGCCTGCCCGTCCCTGCCGAGGAAGCCGAGCAGCGCGTGCGCTTTGCGATGCAGGTGGTCTTCGGCATGATCGTCAACGCCGTGCTGAACGACCCCGGCCCGCTCACGCTTGCCGATGAACGGCTGCCCGTGGAACTCACGCGCATGGTGGCGAGCTACCTGGACCTCTGAACGCCCCCGCCCGCCGTACCGTCACCGCCTCGCTTCACCCCGCTTCCCCGCTTCATCCCGCTTACCCGGACGGCCCTGCCCCCAATGGGGCCCGTCCGATCTCGCCGCAACATAGCGGCGCCGCCTGTTTTCAGGCCGGATATAACGTGGAGACAACACCATGAAGCATTCCATCGCGTCCCGCAGGAGACTGGCCGCGCGCGTTGCCGGCGTCATGCTCGGGCTGGTTTCACTGGCCACGCATGCGCAAGGCGACTACCCGACCAAACCGATTCGCCTGATCGTGCCGTATCCCGCTGGTGGCCTGACCGACACGTTGGCGCGCCAGGTGGCCGACGGGCTGTCCAAGCGCCTGGGCCAGACCGTCGTCGTGGAGAACAAGGGCGGCGCGGGCGGCATCATCGGCACGGATTTCGTCGCCAAGTCCGCCCCGGACGGCTATACGCTGCTGATGACGATTCCCGGGCCGATCACGTCCAACATCGCGCTATACAAGAAGCTGCCCTACGACCCCCGCACCGACCTGCGGCCGCTTTCGGACATTGCGATGGCGCGCACCGTGCTGACGGTGAACCCGACGGTGCCCGCGAAGACCGTCAAGGAGTTGCTGACCTACGCGCAGCAGTCGCCGGGCAAGCTGCGGATGGGCTCATGGGGGCCCGGCACCTTGCCGCACACCATCCAGGCCTATATGGACAAGACCTACGGCGTGGATATCCTCCACGTGCCGTATCGCGGCGAAGGCCCGCTGGTCACCGACCTGCTCGCCGGGCAGGTCAACATGACCATCAGTTCCGTGACCACGCTGCGGCAGTACGTCGCCACCGGCAAGCTGCGGGCACTGGCGGTGTCCGGCACCACGCGCGCCCGCGGCATGCCCGATGTGCCGACCTTCGCCGAAGCGGGCTATGGCGATGAGGCGTACAAGATCGTCGGGCCGACCACGTTGATGGCGCCCGCCAAGACGCCCGAAGCCATCGTCGAGAAGCTGGGCCGCGAGGTCGTCGCGCTGGTCAAGTCGCCCGAGTTCCAGGCGAAGATCGACGAGATGGGCGCCGAGCCCATCGGCAACACCCCGGCGGAAGCAGCGCGCGCCTACAAGGCCTACCTGCCGGTGGCCCTGAAGCTGGCCGCCGACACCGGAGTGACGCTGGACTGACCCGGGCCGCCACCTCCGGGCCGCCACCCCCGCGCCGGACAATGCAGCGCGGCGATGGCCGGTATGAATTCGGGAGCAGCTTGCTTTGCGGGCGGGGGGCAGGCTTCTAGAATCCGTCTCACGATGATTTTCCGGCGCGAGACGCCGCCTTCCCATGGCAACGCTATTCCTGGTCCGTCACGGACAAGCCTCGTTCGGGGCCGCCAACTACGACTGCCTGTCTGACGTGGGCCGCCAGCAGGCGCGCTGGCTGGGCGAGTATTTCCGCGACCGGGGCGTCAGCTTCCGGCGCGTGGTGGCCGGCACGCTGGTGCGCCAGCAGGACACCGCCACCGAGATCCTCGCCGGCATGGGGGCAGCCGATACCCCTGTGGCGTCCCATCCCGGCCTCAATGAATACGACGGCGAGGCGCTGTATCGCAGCTTCACCCAGGGGGCCGATCATCGCGCGCATCAGAACGGCGACTACCAGGACTACTGGCGCACGTTCCGCGCGGCGTTCGCGGCCTGGACGCAGGACTCGTTGACCGGCATGCCAGAGACCTGGACTGATTTCGGCGCCCGCATGCAGTCTGCGCTGGCGCATGCCACCGAGGGCGCGGCGCGCGAGGATGCGCTGCTCGTGGTCAGTTCGGGCGGCGCCATCGGCCGCGCCGTGGCCGACCTGCTTGGCGCGCCGACGCAGACCGCCATCGAACTGAACCTGCAGTTCCGCAATACCGGCTTCTGCGAACTGATTGTGGGACGCGGCACCCAGCGGTTGCTGAGCTTCAACAGCGTGCCGCACCTTGAGCACGCCGAGCGCCGCAAGGCGATCACCTTCGCCTGAGACGCCCGCTTCAGGCTACCCGCCTCAGCGCTGCGACAGCGCGAGGCGCCCCGCCAGCGCGAGGAACACCGTGCCGGCGAACCAGTTCATCGCCCGCTGCACGCGGGCCGAGCGCATCAGCACCCGGCCGAACACGCCCGAGAACCACGCAATCGCGCCAAAGACCAGCAGCGTGGCGAGGATGAACACGAAGCCGAACACCATCAACTGCAGCGCGACGTGCCCGCGCTCGGCCACCACGAACTGCGGCAGGAAGGCCAGGAAGAAGATCACCACCTTGGGATTGGTGAGATTCATCACCACACCACGCCAGTACATGCGGCGGGGCGGATGCCCATCGGCATGTTGCGGTGCCATCTCCCCCACCGGCGCGCGAAACGCCTGCCACGCCAGCCAGACCAGATAGAGCGCCCCGGCGATCTTGAGGACCGTAAAGGCCAACGCCGACGCCGCCAGCAGCGCGGCCAGCCCCACCGCCACCACCGCCGTGTGCACGAGCAGTCCGGTGCAGAGACCGAGCACCACGGTCAGCCCGGCGCGCGTGCCGTGCATGGCCGACTGGAGCAGCACAAAGATATTGTCAGGGCCGGGCGCAAGGCTCAGCAGAACGGCAATCCCGAGGAAAGTCAGCAGGGTGTCGATCGAAGGCATCGGTGCGCTCCGTACGTTGAGAGCGTCATGGTAGCGGAACGCCGCGCAGCGCGTTGCCCCCGGCGTGCCGCTGACCATCGATCTACATCCTCGATCAATTCATCCAAACAATCAATTTATCAGCTTAATCGGTCACTCCTACACTGCTCTCACTTCGACAGCGGTGCGCACGAACGGGCGGCGACCGCGCGCGGCAATCCTCACGGGCTGCCACGCAAGCAATTCCCGAACGACAACGAGGAGACAGACGATGCAAGCACGTGCACCGATGCGGCACGCGGTGGCGCTCGCCCTGACGGGCGCCATGGCCATGTTGACGGCCTGTGGTGGCAGCGACGACAACAACGGCGGCGGGAACAGTGGCGGCGGTGGCGCTGGCACGCCCCAGACGCATGCGCCCACGCAGACGCTCAAGATCACCGGCACACAGGACTTCGCGGGCAGCTACGGCAGCGTGGGGCAGTACGAGCAGTTGACGGGCACCATCAGCGGCGAGGTCGATCCGAAGGACCCCAGGAACGCCATCATCCAGGACCTGGCGCTGGCGCCCGTCAACGCAAACGGCATGGTCGAGTACTCGGCCGACTTCGTCATGCTCAAGCCCAAGGACATGAGCAAGGCCAGCGGCGTGCTGCGCTACGACGCGCCCAATCGCGGCAATATCCTGACCATGGTCAACCCCACCGCGAGCCCGAGCGACGCGGTCTACCTGGAGCGCGGCTACGTGCTGCTGTACTCGGCCTGGCAGGGCGATGTGCCGAAGTCCAGCCCGGCGCGGCTGACCGTGACGGTGCCGGTGGCGAAGAATGCCGATGGCACCTCGATCACGGGCACCTATCGGACCGAACTGGTGCCAGGCGCGGCCGCGCCGGCGATGACCCTGCCCGGCGGCGTGTTCAACGGCACCATGATCCCCTACGCGCCGGCCAGCCTCGACAACACCCAGCCCGGCTACTCGCTCACGCGGCGCGTCAACGAGACCGATGCGCGCGTGGCGATTCCCGCCAGCGACTGGAAATTCGCCACCTGCGACGCCGGCGCCAACGCCTTCCCCGGCACGCCCGACCCGGCCAGCATCTGCCTGCGCGGCGGCTTCGATCCGAAGTATCTCTACGAACTCGTGTACGTGGCGAAGGACCCGAAGGTGATGGGCGTGGGCCTGGCCGCGCTGCGGGACACCGTGAGCTTCTTCCGCAGCAAGGCCGCGGACAGTGCCGGCACGCCCAATCCGGTGGCGGGCCGCATCACTCACGCGCTGGGCCAGGGGACGTCGCAGTCCGGCAATGCGATGAAGACGTTCCTGCACCTGGGCTTCAACCAGGCGCTGGACGGCTCGAAGGTGTTCGACGGCATCTACGCCCACGTGGCGGCACGCCAGACCAATATCAATACGCGCTTTGCCGTGCCCGGCGGCGGGGGCGGCTTGCGCACCGACCACACGGCATTCGGCCAGACCGCACCGCGCGGCCTCGACAAGGACTACGTGGACGACATCTCTGGCACCAAGGGCGGTGTGATGGCGCGCTGCTCGGCGTCCAACACCTGCCCGAAGTTCTTCCTCGGCCTGTCCGGCACCGAGTTCTGGCAATTGCAGGGCTCCCCGGTGCTGACCGACGCCAACGGCTTCGCCGACCTGAAGCAGCCGGACAACGCCCGCATCTATTACTACGCGGGCGCCCAGCACGGCGGGGCAGGTGGCACGGCCAGCATCAGCTTCGCGCCGACGCGCAACGTCTACCCGGCGGGCACGGTGATCCAGCATAACGATACGTTCCGCGCGCTGTTCATCGACCTCGAAGACTGGGTCGTGCGCGGCACCACCCCGCCGGCGAGCCAGGTGCCGGCACTGGCCGATGGTTCGCTGGTACGCCCGGCCGACGTGGCCTTCCCCGCCATGAAGGGCGTGACGTGGGCCGTGAGCGGCGTGCAAACGGCGGTGCCTGACTTCCAGTACCTGGCGCGCTACAACCGCTATCCGTTGCTCGATTTCGGCCCGCAGTACCGGCGCGAGGACGAGTCCGGCATTGCCACGATGCTGCCGCCTGCTTACCTGAACCGCGACTACGCGATCCTGGTGCCGCAGGTGGACGCCTCCACGGGTATCCCGAAGGCCGGCATCCACAGCGTGGAGGCGCGCGCGCCGCTCGGCACCAGCGTGGAGTTCAACTATGTCGCCACGCCCGGTATCGTGGATCTGTCGAACCTGACGGGCTCATTCCTCCCGTTCCACAAGACCGAGGCGGCGCGTGTCTCGGCCGGCGACGGACGGCCCTCGCTCGAATCGCTGTATACAAACCAGGCCGGTTACGTGGCCGCGGTGACGGCGGCCGCCAACGACCTCGTGGCGCAACGCTTCCTGCTGCAGCGCGATGCCGATGCGATCATCGCGCGGGCGGTGGCCCAGCCGGTCCTGCCCTGACGCCAATGGAAAAAGGGAAAAAGGAAAAAGGCGCCGTGCGACAGGCACGGCGCCTTTTTCCCAGCGACCGGGCTTCGGGCATCAGCCACGCGCGCCGTCCAGATACGGGTCGAAGCTGCGCGCGCCATCGGTGAAGGCGTCGTGCGTGCGGAAGCCGTAACCGTACTGGTCTGCCGGCGCGCCGGTGCGGAACTGGTAGCCGTACTGATCGGCGGGCACGGTGCCAGCCTGGGCGGCGCCGAGGGTGGCCAGCGAAACGACCAGGGAAGCGGCGATCTTGAGGGCGGTGGTCTTGGTCATGATTTCTCTCCGATATGTCATTAAGTGAATTTGAATGTCTTCTGGTCGGCCGCCACATCGTCTTGCCTTGTCTTTGGCCTGTGTGCGCCGTCCATGGGTTGAATATTAGGCTTCCAAAGTGATTGATACGGAGACGAAGTTCCAATTACTTATTCAGTTTTTTTGAATTTTCGTCGATACCCGCTATACCGGCGCCATCACGCGCCATCACGCACCGGCGCGGGCGATGCGCTACAGTGGCGCGATCCTGTCTTTTCGCCCCACACGCGGCTGAGGCCCCTGCCGCTGCGCCCCTTTCATGCCCCGTATCTCGCATCGCCCTGACTGGCTGGCCTGGCTTTTCCTGTTGCTTGCTTGTGTGCTGCCGCTGGCTGCCCACGCCGCCGGCAGCCCGCTGGCTGCGCTCGCCCTGGGCACGCAGAAGCAGACCGCCCCGGCCTCGCCACCCGCTGCCGCGCCCGCCAGCGCGGCGCTCGCGCAGTCGCTGGACCAGGTCATCGCCACGTTGCAGAACGACACCGAGCGCCAGAATCTCCTGAATCAACTACAGACGCTGCGGCGCGGCGTGGCGGATGGCGCCTCGGCCCCCGTTGCCGCGTCGGATGTCGCGGCTGCGTCCGCGCCCTCGCCCGGACTGCTTGGCGCTGTCGCCAAGGCTCTCGAGGAAATCGACAAGGCGCCGGGCAAAGACCATGGCGCGTGGCAATACTGGGGCTGGCGCATCCAGTTCGCCGGGCAGGAATGGCGCGAGGCGCTGACCATCCAGGACACCCGCCCGGCGAGCGTGTCCGTGCGTGAGTTCGCCACCATCCTCGCCGGCTGGGCGCTGACCGGCTGGCTGCTCTGGGAGCTGTCGCGGCGCATCCACCGGAACCGCCTGCGGCCCGCGCAACCGGCCCACCTGCCCTCCGTGCCGTCATGGATAGACGTCGGCATCTATTTCCTGCGCCGGATCGGGCCGTGGGTCGTGGCATTCGCGATGACCGTACTGCTCGCGTACAAGGTCTACGGCCGTACGCCCGCCAGCATGGGCGGCGTGATGGTGGCGTATGCGATCGTGGCCGGCGCGATTATGTCCGCCACGTGCCAGGTGATCTTCGCGCTGTTCCACTCCGCGCACCGCTCGAACGCCGTGCGAGACCTGCTCAAGCACTCGCCGTGGCTGCTCTTCGTAACCGGTGCGCTGGCCGCGCTGGGCGAGGCCAGCACCGATCCCCGCGTGGTGACCGCGCTGGGCGTCAATCTCGCCGCACTCGTCGGCACCTTCGCCAACATCCTCGCCGCCATCCTGATTGCCTTCTTCGCGGTGCGTTTCCGCCGTGCCGTCGGCCAGTTGATTGCGCTGCGGCCGCTGGCATTCCGGCAGGCCCACCCGGCCATCGTGGACCTGCTGCGCCTGGCCGGGCACGCCTGGTATCTGCCGATGCTGGCCGTGGTGCTGTCCTCCGTGGTCGGCACCATCATGGCTACCGGGCACGCCGACGAGTTCCTGCGCCGCGCCGTGCTCACCGTGGCACTGTTCGTGGCGGCGCTGCTGCTGACCCTGGTGGCGGGCCGCTCGCCCAAGGCCACGGTGCGCGCCCCGCGCCTGCGGGACCGCCGGCGCTCGGCCTATATCCAGCGCTTTGCCCGCTTCGGCATTGCGCTGGTGCGGGTCATCATCTGGATGGCGTTCGTCGAGCTGGTGGCGCGTGTCTGGAATTCGTCGATCATCCGCCTGGCGGATTCCACCACGCTGGGCCGGCATATCACCGAATCGATCCTCAGCGTGGTCGGGGTGGTGCTGCTGGCGTGGCTGGTCTGGCTGCTGATCGACACCGCCATCACCCAGACCCTCACACCGGGCCACGGGCGCGGCCAGCAACCGAGCCTGCGCGCCAAGACCATCCTGCCGCTGGTGCGCAACGCGTCGTTCGTGGGGCTGCTGGTCATCGCCATGATTGCGGTGCTGGCCAACCTGGGTGTCAACGTCACGCCGCTGCTGGCCGGCGCCGGCGTGGTCGGCCTGGCCATCGGCTTCGGCGCCCAGAGCCTGGTGCAGGATCTGATCACCGGCCTGTTCATCGTGATCGAGGATTCCATCGCCATCGGCGATTCGATCGAGTTGCCCGACCACGCCGGCGTGGTGGAAGGCATGACCATCCGCACGGTGAAGCTGCGCGACGGCAAGGGCGCGCTGCACACGCTGCCGTACAGCCAGATCAAGGCGGTGAAAAACCTGTCGCGCGGCTATGCCTTCGCCGTGTTCAGCATTGCGGTGGGCTACGAGAGCGATATCGACCGCGCCACCGAGGTGATCCGGGCCACCGGCGCCGAGCTGGCCCGCGACCACCGCTACAGCCGCAACCTGCTCTCAGGGCTGGACATTCTCGGGCTCGACCGCTTCGACCCCAACGGCATCGTGGTGCTGGCGCAGTTCAAGACCAGGCCGCTGATGCAGGCCGAGATCACGCGGGGCTTCAACATGCGGCTGAAGCGCAATTTCGACGAAGCCGGCATCCGCATGGCCGCACCGCAGTTGACCGTGCGCGTGGATAACGGCGGGATCAGCCTGGATGGTGCCGGCGGCAAGACCGGCGCGGAGGCCGCCCCGCCAGGCGTCGAATTCGTCACGCGGGCCGCCGGGAAATCGGCTTGATGGCGGGCGGTTGTGCTGCATGGTCCCCAGATGTCACAAAGTTGTCGCATTTGTGCAATGCGGAGCCGGAACATTCGCCAGGAATGCTTTAAATATCGAGGAACGCGCATTACTATCACGCGAGCCCGCGCCACATCGGCCGGGACCGCGCCCGTGCCCGGCTCCCTCCCAAGGCGGGATGGCCCGATGCAAGGCTTGTGCGGGATCATCGTCGTGACGGCCGGCCAACCTCCGGCCGGCAGTATCCAAACATAAAACAGGGGACCACGCCTCGCCGCAGTGGTCCTGAGGAAAAGGCGTTTGCCACCGGGGGAAATGAGAATGGGCGAACACCCGTCTGCCGACGATGTCTTCCATCGTCTGGTCGATAGCATCTATGAATCCGCCATGGACGTGGCGGCCATGCCAGAGGCGCTCGACCTCTTTTCCCGTTACACCTGCACCGGCAGCCCGCGCTACCTGATCTGGGACAAGCTCGCAGGCCATGCACGCCTGGGCGTGACGCCGAACGGCTGCTACACCAGCCTCGGCACCATGCCGGACAGCATGCGCGCCCTGCCCGGACACTTCGCCACCGCAGACGCCGTGCCGGCGTCGGTCGCCATGGCGTCCGGCCCCGACACCCAACTGCTGACAAGACCCGTGGCAGCCGGCGGCGGCCTCTATGACTGCATGGGCCTCGCCCGGGGCGTGCGGCTATTCGACACCTCCGAAGTCTGCGTGCTGATGAGCGCCACCCCCGGTGGCGGCGACGACTTCATGCCCGCCGATCATCGCGAGCGCCGCCTGGCGCAGGTGATGCCGCACTGGGCCCGCGCCGCCCGCATGCAGCACCGCAACTTCGAACTGAGCGGCCTGGCTTCGCTGGGGCTGGCCGGCCTCGATACCCTCGACTTCGGCGTGATGGTGCTCCAGGCCGACATGCGCGTGCGCTACGCCAACAGCTGGGCCGAATCGCTGGTACAGGCCGACGCCAACCTCGCGCTCGACAACGGCGTGCTGCGCGCACGGCCGGAAACCTTGCAGGGCGTGCTGCGCGACCTGCTCCAGGCCGCCGTGCATGGCGGCCGCAACGGCGGCGCCGCCGCTGGGTCCTGGATGCATATCACCTCGGGCGGCCAGCCGGTACCGATCATCGTCATGCCGCTGGTTTCGCGCCAGCCGGTCGAAGGCCCGTGGCAACTGCCGGCGGCCATGATGCTGCTGGGGAACTCCGAGTCCCGCTCCGTGCTGGACGCCGCCGTGCTGACCTCGCTGTTCGGCCTGTCGAAGAAGGAAAGCATCATCGCGATCCGCCTCGCCGCCGGCGAAACGCTGAACGAAATTGCCGAGCGCGAGTTCCTCTCGCCCCATACCGTGCGCGTGCATATCCGCGACACGCTGCGCAAGACCGGCACGCACCGGCAGTCAGAACTGGTGCGGCTGCTGCACCTGCTGCCAGGGGTGGACCTGGAGCGGGCCGGGGCGTCGTCGACGGCCCGGCCGCGGGCGGCGCGGTTGCGATAACACCATCGCACTTCAGCCCCCTACGCAATCTCAGCTTCCAGCCGCGGCGTCAGGCGTAGGCGCCGTCGGTGAACGGACTGCGCTGGTCTTGCACCGAGCGGGCGCCGTCGAGATACGGGTCCGCCGAGCGCGCGCCTTCAGAGTAGGGGTCGCGGGCTTGCGTCGTCGAGCGGGCACCCTCGCTGAAGACATCCCGCGCGCTCTGCACGGCGCGGGCGCCATCGCTGTACGGGTCGCGGGCACCGAGGACGGAAGCTTGTGCGCCGACAGCGGCGGCAGCGAGGGCAACGGCGAGGACCAGGCGGGAGGTGAGGGTCTTGGACATGATCAGTTTCCTTGATGGATGCGTGAGCGGTTTGCGGTTGTCAGTGATGCCAAGGCAGCGATTCGCTGTGTCGTTGTCGCGTTGCGCTGCCATGGATGCTATTTAAATCCGCCCACGTATCGCGCTCGTGGCGTATTTACCCCCTTAGTGTCACGGCGCGTATCGCGCACACGGCCTGATACAAAGGCGTACAAGAGAAGAACTGGCGAGCAGCAACGTGCCGGATCGCCAGCTCCCCCCATAGGCCTACACCGTCAGACGCACCGCGACAGCCACCTCCAGCATGTGCAGCCGGTCCTGGCCCCAGAACAGCTCCCCATCGAAGACATAAGACGGCGATCCGAACACCCCGGCGGCCACGGCTTCGTCGGTATTGCGCCGGTATATCTCCCGGGTTTCCGCCGAGCGCGCCCGCGCGAGCGTCGCGTCCACATCGAACCCCTGCGACGCGAGGATCTCGCGTAGCGTGGTTTCCGAGGAGATATCGCGCTCCTCGCACCATTGCGCGCGGAGAATGGCCTTGTACAGCTCCAGCACCGGCAGCCCCAGCGCATCCACTGCGATGACGAGGCCGGATGCCAGGTCCGCGTTCGGGCACATGTACCTGGGCATCGGATTGACGTGGATATCCAGCTTGCGGCACCAGCGCACCAGCTCCGTGATGCGATATTGCTGCCGCTCCGGCGAGCGTTGGCCAAGCAGCACGCCCCCGGTTCGCGCATACACCTCAGGCAGGTTCACGGGCTTATGCCGGATCTCGACGCCCTGGCGCCGCGCCAGCGCATCGAGCCGGTCTGCGCCCAGATACGCCCAGTCCGAATTCATCCAGAAGTAATAGTCGATGACAGGTCGGTTCGCGCGGCTCATACGTGCCGGCTCCCGTTGACCGCCGCCACGGGTAACCCGCCGAGCGCCGTTTCCCGCATGCAGGCGGCACTCAGGAACGCGATGACGCTCAGCGCACCCAGATACCAGACGATATAGGTAGGGCTGCCGCCGCCGTACTTCAGCAGCGATGTGGCGACGATAGGCGCCAGGCCGCCCCCGATGGCACCCGACACCTGCACGGCGATCGAGATGCCGCTGTAGCGCACCTCCGCCGGGAACTGGGCGGCAAAGAGGCTGCCTTCCGGTGCGTAGAGGCAGGCGTAGACCAGCCCGATGGCAATGGCGAGCGCGATGGTGATATTGCGTGGATCCAGCGACTGCAGCAGGTCGAAGAACTGCGACGAGAACAGCAGGATGCCAACCGTACCGGCCATGAACACCCATTTGAAGCCAATGCGATCGGCCAGCATGCCGCAGAGGGGCATGGTGAAGAGCGCGATGGCAGCGCCCCAGACCGTGGCGTCGAGCATCACCGTCTTGGGAATGCCGAGCGTGCCGGTGGCATAAGCCAGCGCGAACGTGACCACCGTGTAGAACCACGTCACCTCGGCCAGCCGGCCACCCACCACGGTCAGCACCTGGCGCGGATACTGGCGCAGCACGACCATTGCCGGCATTTCCACTTTGTCGCCCTGCTTCTTCATCTGCTCGAAGTCCGGCGACTCGGCCACCTTGGCGCGAATGAACCAGCCTACCGCCAGCAGGACGACGCTCGCCAGGAACGGCACGCGCCAGCCCCACGTCAGCATGTCCTGCTCCGGCAGCGTCGCCACCATCCCCATCGCCAGCGACGACAGCACCAGCCCCGGCGCGACCCCGGCCTGCGGCAGGCTGCCAAAGAAGCCCTTCTTGCCTTCGGGCGCATGCTCCACGGCCATCAGCACCGCGCCGCCCCACTCGCCGCCGACCGCAATCCCTTGTAGCAACCGCAGCAGCACCAGCGCCACGGCAGCCCAGTAGCCGATGCTGTCGTACGACGGAATCAGGCCGATCAGGATCGTGGGAATACCCATCATGAACAGCGTGATCAGCAGCATCGACTTGCGGCCCATCCGATCGCCAAAATGGCCGAAGACGATGCCGCCGAGCGGCCGGGCGAAGAACCCCACCGAGTAGGTGGCGAAGGCCGCCAGCGTCCCCGTCAGGGGATCGAATGACGGAAAGAAGATCTTGTTGAAGATCAGTGCGGCAGCCGTGCCGTACAGGAAGAAGTCATACCATTCGATCGTCGTGCCCATCATGCTCGCCAGGCCCGCGGTGATATACGCGCGCCGTGAGCGCGCGCCAGGAATCTTGTTCATCGTAACGCTCCTTGGATTCGGGTAAGCCGTCGGCCATGCGCCGGCGGCAGGCACTCAGGCGGGCGGCAGCGGCGCGATGCCGTGCGTCTGGCGCGCCCAGTACGAGAACGTGGCGTTGACGATGGAAGGTTTGAGCAGGTAGTCGTGGGCCTCGCGGGCGAGTGCATCGTCCACGGGCGTCAGCGGGCCGAAAGCCTGCGCGCGAATCTGCATGCGCGCGGCGCGTTCGAGGTAGACCGACAGATAGGTGGCCTCCTCGCAGGTCTGGCCGGCGGTGAGGTAGCCGTGGTGCGCCAGGATGATCGACCGTTTGTTGCCCAGCGCGGCGGAGATGATCACGCCCTCCTGGTCCGCGATCGGCACGCCAGGCCACTCGCCCAGGAATGCACAATCGTCGTGCAGCGGCGTCATGTCCATCTGGGCGATGACCAGCGGCTGGCGCGCTGCGGCCAGTGCCGAGGCCCAGGGCGAGTGCGTATGGATGATCGAGTTGACGTCCGGGCGCGCGTCGTACACCCACAGATGGAAACGCGTGGCGGGGTTCGGCATGCCGTCACCCGTCAGCGTGTTGAGGTCTCGGTCCACCTCGATGAAGTCGTCCGGCGTCGCCTCGTCGAAGCCGAGGCCGAAGCGTAGCGTCCAGTAGGCGCCGGGGCGCTCCGACCGCACACTGATCTGGCCGGCCAGTCCCGCTTCCTGCTCGGTCATCGCCAGGATGCGGCAGGCGTAGGCCATGGTCTCCTGCATGGTGCGCGGCCTGTTGCGCAGGTGCCTGGCCATCTCGTTAGTGGCGCGCGTGTCGAAGTACGACTTGTCTCTGAGGGGGGCGTTCATGTCTTCTCTTCTCCGTGGAATGCCGGCCGGCAACCAGTGCGGCGGCATGAAGGGAAGTATGAAAACGAGGCGCCTGCCGTGCTATGCAGCCACGCGCATAGCTGCTATCTCACTGCGTCACGGCTTGAGGGTGCGGGCCACCTGCAAGGCCGAGGCGAGCAGGGTGTCGGCCAGCGGCAGCGCGTGGCGGGCGGCGTGAGTGACGGCCACCATGCGGCGACGCAGCAGCGGGCTGCGGATCTTCAGCTTGTGCAAGCCGTACTCGTGAAGCAGCTTGTCGGGTAGCCGGCACGGCAGTATGCAATCCCCCACGCCAGCGGAGACCAGCTTCAGGATGGCATCGACGGTCTCGGCTTCGGCCACATACGTGGGCTGCAACCCGGCGCTCTCCACCATCCGCCGCAGCGCGTAACCGTGCGGAAAGCCGACCAGCCGCAGCGGCTGGCCGCGCAAATCAAGCCCGTCGCCGGGGATGGACTGCGGCGCATCGGGCCGCTGCAGCGTGACCAGGCACATCTCATCCTCAAACAACGGATGTGTGGTCAGGGTTGCCGTATCGACCGCGGTGTCGTAGACCACGCCAAGATCAGCCTTGCCGCTCTCCACCAGCGCCACCACATCGGCAGAGCTACGTCCCATCAGCGAGAGATTGACATTGGGATGGGCGCTGACAAAGCTGGCCACCACATCGGCGATGAAGTAATAGCTGACGGTATGAACGACTGCCAGCCGGACGGTGCCCTGCGTGGTGCCGTGCGCATCGCGGATCGCATCCACAGCCTGGTCGATCGCGCGATAAGGCCCCTCAAGGGCCTCCTGCAGCTTCTGCCCGGCCTCGGTCAAGGCCACGCCGCGGCCCGTTCGCACGAACAACGGCTTGCCGAGCTGCGCCTCCAGCGTCGCCAGTTGCCGGCTGACACCCGACTGGGTCTGATCGAGATCCTCCGCCGCCTTGGACAGCGACTTGAGTTCGGCAATACGAAGAAAAATGCGGAGAAGACGGTCAGGCGTATCCATGGGAGCGGCTGGCTTCCATGGATGGGCCAGTTAAGTCATTTGTCGACACGGTACAGCAGCCGCGTGCGGCTGCAATGCGCAGATACCCGGCCCAGCCATGGGGCATGGCCGAGTCCGGGTATCAGTGCAGCAACGTTCGTGCCAGTAAAGCGCTCCGTTAAGCCGCCTTCCGATGCTGGTGCTTCCGCTCCGGCTTGCACTCGTACTTGAGTTCGCGCCGGCCGTCCTCGTACGCTACCTCGAGCCGCACGGTGAAGCCCCAGAGTCGCGTCACGTGGCGCACCACTTCGTCGAAGCTGTGCGCCAGCGGGCGGCGGTCGCTCTGCAGGTGACGCAGCGTCAGTGAGCGGTCCCCGCCCACGTCCACGTTTGTCACCTGGATATTGGGCTCCATATTGGAGAGATCGTACTGGTTCGCCAGCAGTTGGCGAATCGCGCGATACCCTTCGTCGTCGTGGATCGCCGTGACGCGCAGCTTGCCTTCGCGGTCGTCGTCGAGCACCGAGAACAGCTTCAGCTCGCGGATCACGCGGGGCGACAGGAACTGGAGCAGGAAGCTTTCGTCCTTGAAGTTGCGCATCGCGAAGTCCAGCGTCTGCCGCCAGTCACTGCCCGCGATTTCCGGCGCCCAGCGGCGGTCCTCCTCGGTCGGGTTCTCGCACATGCGCCGCAGGTCCTGGAACATCAGGAAGCCCAGCGTATAGGGGTTCAGGCCGCTGTAGTAAGGGCTGTGGTACGGCGGCTGGTAGATGACGTTCGTGTGGGCCTGCAGGAGTTCGAGCATGAAGGCATCGTTGACCAGCTTCTCCTCGTACAGCTGATGCAGGATCGTGTAGTGCCAGAACGTTGCCCAGCCTTCGTTCATCACCTTGGTCTGGCGCTGCGGGTAGAAGTACTGCGCGATCTTGCGCACGATGCGCACGATCTCGCGCTGCCACGGCTGGAGCTTGGGTGCGTTCTTCTCGATGAAGTACAGCAGGTTCTCCTGCGGCTCGGGCGGGAAGGCGATTTCCGGTTCCATCGCCTCCTCTTCCTCCTTGAGCAGGTGCGGCCGGTGCTTGGGCAGGGTGCGCCAGAGGTCGTTCACCTGCATCTGGAGGTAGCTCTCGCGCTCGGTCTGGCGTGCCTGCTCCTCGGTGATCGACAGCTTCTTGGGCCGCTTGTAGCGGTCCACGCCGTAGTTCTGCAAGGCGTGGCAGGAGTCCAGCAGCAACTCCACTTCCTGCTCGCCATAGCGCTGCTCACACTCGGCCACGTAGTTCTTGGCGAAGAGCAGGTAGTCGATGATTGCGTCGGCGTTGGTCCAGGTGCGGAACAGGTAGTTGCCCTTGAAGAACGAGTTGTGCCCATAGCAGGCGTGCGCGATGGTCAGCGCCTGCATCGGCATCGTGTTCTCCTCCATCAGGTACGCGATGCACGGATTGGAGTTGATCACGATCTCGTAGGCCAGGCCCATGTGGCCGCGCTGGTAGCTGCGCTCCGAGGCGAGGAAGTGCTTGCCGTACGACCAGTGGTTGTACCCCACCGGCAGCCCGGCAGACGCATAGGCGTCAAGCATCTGCTCAGCCGTGATGATCTCGATCTGGTTCGGATACGTGTCGAGCCCGAAGTCGCCGGCAATGCGGGCGATTTCGCGGTCGTAGCGCTGGATCAGCTCGAAGGTCCACTCCGAGCCCGTGGATAGGTAAGCCATGAACTTCCTCCCTTATCCCATGAACGTACGCGGATGCGCCGCCGTGCTGGCGCGCCGCTACCTGCCACCGGGCCAGGCGGCCCGCTTCTGGAAGAGATCGTGCAGCACCGGGTAGATCTCGTCGGCACCGATGATGCGCTGCATCGCGAAGTGCTCGAACTGGTTCTTCACCGTGAGATATTCCTCCCACAGGTTCTGCGGCTCCTCGGATGCCACCTCCACGTAGGCGTAGTACTGCACCAGTGGCAGGATCGATTCGCGCAGCAGCCGGCCGCACAGTTCGGAGTCCCCCGCCCAGTTATCGCCGTCGGAGGCCTGCGCACAGTAGATGTTCCACTGGCTCGCCGGATAGCGGTCGTGAATCACCTCGACCATCAGCTTGAGCGCGCTGGACACCACCGTGCCGCCCGATTCGCGCGAATGGAAGAAGTCTTCCTCATCCACTTCCTTGGCCACCGTATGGTGACGGATGAACACCACGTCAATCCGCTCGTAGTTGCGCTTCAGGAACAGGTACAGCAGCATGAAGAAGCGCTTGGCGAGGTCCTTGCGGCTCTCGTCCATCGAGCCGGACACGTCCATCAGGCAAAACATCACCGCCTGGGCCTGTGGGCGCTTCTTGAGCACGCGGTTGTTGTAGCGCAGGTCGAGCTTCTCAATGAAGGGCACGCGGTCCACGCAGGCGCGCAGGTGCCGCATCTTCTCCATCATCTCCACCGCCGTGTCCGTATACGGGCCGTTCTGCTCGATCTCCTCGCTGTAGGCGATTTCCAGCTCGCGCAGCCGCTTCTGGTACGGGCTCGACAGCGCGATCCGGCGCCCGAGCGAACTGCGCATCGTACGCAGGATGGAGAGATTCGATGGTGTCCCGTCGATGGAAAACCCGGCACGCACCTTGCGCACCTCGGCAATCTTGGCAAGGTGGCGCTTGGCCAGGTCTGGCAGCGCCATGTCCTCGAAGAAGAAATTCAGGAAGTCCTCGCGCGACAGCGTGAAGACGAAATCGTCCTCGCCCTCGCCGCTGTCGCTGGCCCGCGAGCCGCCGCCACCACTGCCCTGCTGCTGGCGATCGAAGCTGTCACCCCGGACGAACTTCTTGTTGCCGGGGTGAATCCACTCACGCTTGCCGCCCTGGCCGTGATGAAAAATCGGCTCGGTGATGTCCTTGACCGGAATGGACACCTGCCCGCTCTGCTCGATGTCCATGATCTTCCGGCCGGACACCGCCTTCGCCACCGCTTGCCGGATCTGCTCGCGGTATCGCTTGATGAAGCGTTGCTGGTTGACGGCACTCTTGTTGCCGCCGTTTTCGCGCCGATCGATGACCGTAGCCATAAGCCGTCCGCCCGCCTTGATAAGCCGCAACCGCCAGGTCGCGTGGATGAAGGAGACCGCGTCCGGTTGCTGTTACGACGATTTCCTGACGCGCAGATACCACTCCACCAGTAGTCGAACCTGCTTCGGCGTGTACCCTTTCTCCACCATCCGGTTGACGAAGTTCTCGTGCTTGTCCTGGTCCTCCCGCGTCGATTTCGCGTTGAACGAGATCACCGGCAGCAGGTCCTCCGTGGTGGAGAACATGCGCTTCTCGATCACCATCCGCAGCTTCTCGTAGCTGGTCCAGACCGGGTTCTTGCCACCGTTGTTGGCGCGCGCCCGCAGCACGAAGTTGACGATCTCGTTGCGGAAGTCCTTCGGGTTCGAGATCCCAGCCGGCTTCTCCACCTTCTCGAGTTCATCGTTCAGCGCGTTGCGATCGAGGATCTCGCCGGTGTTCGGATCGCGGTACTCCTGGTCCTGGATCCACAGGTCGGCGAACACCACGTAACGGTCGAAGATGTTCTGGCCGTACTCGGAATACGACTCCAGGTAGGCGGTCTGGATCTCCTTGCCGATGAACTCCACGAACGGCGTGGTGAGGTACTCCTTGATGTACGAGAGCAGCTTGGCCTCCTGCTCCGGCGGGAACTGCTCGCGCTCGATCTGCTGCTCGAGCACATAGAGCAGGTGCACCGGGTTGGCCGCGACCTCGGTATTGTCGAAGTTGAACACCTTGGACAACACCTTGAACGCGAAGCGCGTGGACAGCCCGTTCATGCCCTCGTCGATGCCGGCGTAGTCGCGGTATTCCTGGTACGACTTCGCCTTCGGGTCCACGTCCTTGAGGCTTTCGCCGTCATAGACACGCATCTTCGAGAATACGTTCGAGTTCTCCGGCTCCTTGATCCGCGTGAGCACCGCGAACTGCGCCATCATCTTGAGCGTGTTCGGGGCGTTGGGTGCCGCCGAGAGCGAACTGCTGCGCAGCAGCTTGTCGTAGATCTTGACCTCGTCCGACACGCGCAGGCAGTACGGCACCTTCACGATATAGATCCGGTCGAGGAATGCCTCGTTGTTCTTGTCAGCCTTGAATGTCTGCCATTCCGCCTCGTTCGAGTGGGCAAGGATCACGCCATCGAACGGAATCGCGCCGAAGCCTTCCGTACCCTTGTAGTTGCCTTCCTGCGTGGCGGTCAGCAACGGGTGCAGGACCTTGATGGGCGCCTTGAACATTTCCACGAACTCGAGCAGGCCTCGGTTGGCCAGGCAAAGTCCGCCGGAATAGGAATAGGCATCCGGATCGTCCTGCGGGAAATCCTCCAGTTTGCGAATGTCGACCTTGCCGACCAGCGAGGAGATATCCTGGTTGTTTTCATCGCCAGGCTCCGTCTTGGAAATCGCGATCTGCGACAGCACCGATGGCCTGAGCTTGACCACGCGGAACTTGGTGATGTCGCCGTTGAACTCGTGCAGGCGCTTGACCGCCCACGGCGAGGGAATGGTATTCAGGTAGCGCACCGGAATGCCATAGTCCTCCTCCATGATCTTGCCGTCTTCATCGGCCGAGAACAGCCCGAGCGGCGATTCATGGATGGGGGAGCCCTTCAGCGCATAGATGGGAATCTCTTCCATCAGCGCCTTGAGCTTTTCCGCGAGAGACGACTTGCCGCCGCCCGGGGGCCCCAGCAGATACAGAATCTGCTTGCGTTCCTCAAGGCCCTGCGCCGCGTGCTTGAAGAAAGAGACGATCTGCTCGATCGTGTCTTCCATTCCGTAGAAGTCGCGGAAGGCCGGGTAGACCCGGATAACCTTGTTGAAGAACAGTCGGGACAGTCGAGGATCGTGGTGGGTATCCACCAGTTCAGGCTGTCCGATTGCGGCGAGCATGCGTTCGGCAGCAGTCGCGTAGGCAGTAGGATCCTTCTTGCAGATCTCCAGGTACTCCTGGATGCTGTATTCCTCTTCCTTGCGTGCTTCGAAGCGCGTGGCGTAGTGGCCAAAAATGTCCATACCTCACTCCCGTCAGAGTCCCACGTCCGAGGCGAAGGCAGTTTGACTCCCCTAAGACATTCGCGGCAATTTTGCGTTCCACCACCCCGGCCTGGCGGAGTTGCCATGTTGCGAAGTCTTTACTTCATCATAGTCAAATAACGGCGTTCATGAGGACGGAGTTGACGTGTTACGCACGTCCCGTTCGTTCCTTGCGACACGCAATGCAACACAACCTGCTTCGCGTTTCGCACTGCACGAATCCCTCGCTGTTCTCATCCCGCTGCGACGGGCCATTGACCATGCTTGTGACACACCTTACACCTTTCCGGCGTGAAGTGCACAACGCCGTGTGTAACGATGTATCGAATCCAGTAACGTCTGACACGTCTGTCGGTCATGCACCGACATCGCTGCCACAGAATGCCTTCACTATGAAGCCGCACGCGGCCATCCGCCATCGTGCAAACGAACGATTCATGCATGACGTCATGCGCAATGCGTGACCACCACCGCACGACGGCCGGCTTGCACGGCTGCCTCCATGACATGTCTTTCGACCATCGTGCGCGTGACGACGATGACCACGCGCGCGTCGGTGTTTTCACTGCGGCAAGTTGCCGCGCGACGATTCATGACGCGCCGTCAGCAGTGTCGGCCTCCGAGTGCCAATTGGACTTGCACCCCACGCCGAGCCCCGCGCCGAATCCCACGCCCGAACCGCGCCCATGCACCGACATTGCGTTTGCTCCCGGCCCCCGCCCGCGCCACGCACCGCGCAAGTGCGCGCAGTGCGGGCCTGTGCCGCTACGGGACGGGATGAGCACTTTGCGTGCCACGATGGGGGCGTTGCGTTTTGCATCGCAGCAATCGTTGCGGCGAGCGCCCGCACGATCACACGTGCGGGGATCAATACGGGATCAATGCGGGATCAGATCGGGTCCCAGTTGATGACGTCGGGCGAGCGCTCGAGCGGGAAGAAGCTGCCGCGCATGGCCGGCATGGCGATCTCCGCCACGGTCTCCGGCGTCCAGCCCTCGCTGGTATGCACCGAGCGCACCGGGCGCGGCTGGCTCATCAGCATGATCTCGTTGGCGCGCACGGCGAAGATCTGGGCGTTGACCTCGCGCGCGGCGTCGCTGGCCAGGAACACGGCCACGGGCGAGATCTTGCCCGCCTCCATCTTCTGCAGCCGGGCCACGCGGGCTTTCTCTTCCGGCGTCTCGGACGGAATCGAGCTGGTCATGCGGCTCCAGGCGAATGGTGCGATGCAGTTCGAACGCACGTTGAAGCGGGCCATGTCCAGCGCGATGGACTTCGAGAGCGCCGCGATGCCGAGCTTCGCCGCCGAATAGTTGGCCTGGCCGAGGTTGCCGATCAGGCCCGAGGTGGACGTCATGTGCACGAACGCCCCGCTTTCCTGGTCCTTGAAGTAGTTGGCCGCCGCGCGGCTGACATAGAACGTGCCGTTCAGGTGCACGTCGATGACGGAGCGCCACTCCTCCTCGTTCATCTTGAAGAACATGCGGTCGCGCAGGTTGCCGGCGTTGTTGACCACCGCGTCGATGCGGCCAAAGTGGTCCAGCGCGCATTGCACGATGGCATTGGCCGAACTCCAGCCGGACACGCTGTCGGTGTTGGCCACGGCCTCGCCGCCCGCCGCTCGGATCTCCGCCGCCACGCGCTCGGCCGGGCCGGCGTCGCCGCCCTCGCCGGTCATGCTCACGCCCAGGTCGTTGGCCACCACCTTGGCACCGGCCGCCGCCATGCCGAGGGCGATCCCTCGCCCGATCCCGCCGCCCGCGCCCGTCACAATCACCACCTTGCCTGCCATCAAACCGCTCATCGTCTCGCTCCTGTTGCGCGCTGGGGCGCCATCGCCGCCGATCCGGGGAACATCCCCGTTTTATTGCGGCGCAAGATACGATAGATTGTCGGCGCTGACTTTGGAATTCACAAATCACAAAAGTGGCCTTTGGCACGAACGAAACCATGCACTACGATTTGACCGACCTGCGCCTCTTCCTCAACGTGGGGGAGACCGAGAACCTGACGCGGGCGGCCGAACGCAGCTTCCTTTCCCTGCCCGCCGCCAGCACGCGCATCAAGCAGCTGGAGGAGGCGTTCCAGACCCAGTTGCTGATCCGGCAGGTAAAAGGCGTGCGCCTGACGCCGGCCGGCGATGCCCTGCTGCGCCACGCGCGGGAGGTATTCCGCGAGCTGGAGTGCATGCATTCCGACTTGCGGCCCTACGCCAAGGGCGTGAAGGGGCGCGTCCGGCTGCTGGCCAACACCACGGCCACCAACTCCTTCCTGGCCACGGCGCTGTCGCGCTTCCTGTCCGAGAACCCCGATGTCGATGTCGAACTGGAGGAGCACCTGTCCGCCGAAATCGTCTCCGCGATTGGCGCTGGCGCGGCCGACCTGGGCATCGTGGCCGGCGAGGTAGCCACCCAGGACCTGGACGCGATGCAGCTCTGCAGCGACGAACTGATCGTGATCGCCCCGGTCAACCATCCGCTGCCGGCCTTCAAGACGCTGCATTTCGCCGATCTGCTCGATAGCTGCCGCTTCGTCGGGCTGAACCAGTTCTCGGCGATCCAGTCCTTCCTGGACCGGATTGCCAACGGCATGGGCAAGCGCATCAGCCTGCGGATCCAGGTGGGCAGCTTCGACGCGGTGTGCCGGATGGTGGAAGCCGGCGCTGGCATCGCCATCGTGCCGAACAGCTGCGCGCGCCGCTATGCCAGCCGCAAGGTCCTGCGCTTCATCCGTCTGGAGGACGACTGGGCGCGCCGCGAGCTGCGGCTCGTGCGCCGGCCCGGGCGCGAACTGCCCCAGTTCGCCGAAACGCTGATCCAGTATCTGGTGGAAGCAGCGCGGGAGCCGGTCTAGCCGCCTCCCGCCGCCGCCCTGGGGGCGAGTTAGCCTTCAGTCAGCCTTCACCCCGGCTTCCTTGATGATCGGCGACCACTTGTCGATCTCCGCAGCCAGCCAGGTGCGCAGCCCCTCGGGCGTCTGCTTGTCCGCCGGCACGATCACCGCGCCGAGTTCCTGGAGCCGCGCCACCACCGCCGGGTCCTTCAGGCCGGCACGCAGCGCGCCGTTGAGCTTGTCGATCACCGCCGGCGGGGTGCCCTTGGGCGCGTAGATGCCGTGCCAGACCTTGACCTCAAAGCCCTTCAGCCCGCCCTCGCGCAGCGTGGGGGTATTCGGCAGCGCGGGAATGCGCTCGGTCGTGGTCACGCCATACAGCTTCACCTTCTCCGCCTTGATATGCGGCAGCGTCTGCGTGGTCTGGTCGCAGAGCACATCCACCTGCCCGCCCAGCAGCGCCGTCAGCGCCGGCGCGGTGCCCTGGTACGGAATCGTCTGCAAGTCCACGCCGATGGCCTTCTGGAACAGCATGCCGCATAGCTGCGACACCGCGCCCAGCCCGGCGTTCGCCAGGTTCACCTTGCTCTGGTTCTGCTTGATATAGGTAATCAGCTCCGGCAGCGTATTGGGCGGCAGGTCGTGCCGGCCCAGCAGCGTCATCGGCACGTCCGCCACCTGGCCGACGAAGCTGAAGTCCGTCAGCGGCTTGTACGGCAGCTTGGAGTACAGCGCCGGTGCCGTGGCCATGCCGTTGTGATGGATCAGGATCGTGTAGCCGTCCGGCGCGGCCTTGGCCACGTAGGCGGCGGACACCGTGCCGCCCGCCCCGAGGCGGTTTTCCACCACCACGCTCTGGCCCAGCGACTTCGACATCGCCGCCGCCACCGAGCGCGCCACCACATCCGTAGGACCACCCGCCGCGAACGGCACCACCATGGTGATGGGCCGGGACGGATACGGGTCTGCCGCGTGGCTGCGTCCGGGCAGGGTCAGGGCCACGGCGGCGGCCATACCAAGTGCAGCCCACAGCACGTTTCGGCAATGATGGGCGATCACGGCGGACTTCGGCCTGGATGATTTCATACGGCGTCTCCTGGGTGCGCGTGTTGCACGCGTCTGGTTTGAGAATCGATGGCCGCAGCGTGGAAGCAATCGCCGCGCGGCACAATTCCGATTTGCCGAAGGCGGAGCACGGCGCCCGTGAAGTACAAAGGTTCCCCCTAATGACCCCCGCCCCCCGGACCGGCCGGGCCGGATCTCCCACCCCCGCGGCCCCGCCCCAAAGCCTCGCTTCGGCAAATCCGAATGTCCCCGGCGCAGCCCCTCGGGAATAATGGCCACACTTCGACACAGACGACATTGCCATGCTTCCCGAACAGGACCAAGACCAGATTTACCCGGAAATCCGCGAAGCCGTGCGCGACCTCTGCGCAGGCTTCGATTCCGCCTACTGGCAGCGGGTGGAGGAACAGAACGCGTTTCCGGAGACCTTCGTCCAGGCGCTGACGCAGGCCGGCTGGCTCTCCGCGCTGATTCCCGAAGCCTACGGCGGCTCCGGCCTGCCGCTGACGGCGGCGTCGGTGATCATGGAGGAAATCAACCGCAGCGGCGGCAACTCGGGCGCCTGCCACGGCCAGATGTACGTCATGGGCTGCCTGCTGCGCCATGGCTCCGAGGCCCAGAAGCAGCGCTGGCTGCCGGGCATCGCCTCCGGCGAGCTGCGCATGCAGTCGATGGCCGTGACCGAGCCCACCACCGGCACGGACACCACCAAACTCAAGACCACCGCCGTGCGCCAGGGCGACAAATACATCGTCAACGGCCAGAAAGTGTGGATTTCGCGTGTGCAGCATTCCGACCTGATGCTGCTGCTGGCGCGCACCACGCCGCTGGACCAGGTGAAGAAGAAGTCGGAGGGCCTGTCCGTGTTCGTGGTGGACCTGCGCGAGGCCATCGGCAAGGGCCTGACCGTCCAGCCGATCCGCAACATGGTCAACCACGAGACCAACGAGCTGTTCTTCGACAACCTGGAGATCCCCGCAGAGAACCTGATCGGCGAGGAAGGCCGTGGGCTCAAGTACATCCTCGACGGCCTGAACGCCGAGCGCATCCTGATTGCCGCCGAGTGCATCGGCGACGGCTACTGGTTCGTCGAGCGCGCCAGCAGCTATGCGCGCGAGCGCATCGTCTTCGACCGCCCCATCGGCCAGAACCAGGGCGTGCAGTTCCCCATCGCCCGCTCGTTCGTCAACGTGGAGGCGGCCAGCCTGATGCGCTACAAGGCCGCGCAGCTGTTCGACGCCGGCAAGCCCTGCGGCAAGGAGGCCAACATCGCCAAGCTGCTGGCCGCCGATGCCTCGTGGGAGGCCGCCAACGTCTGCCTCCAGACCCACGGCGGCTTCGGCTTTGCGGCCGAATACGACATCGAGCGCAAGTTCCGCGAGACGCGCCTGTACCAGGTGGCGCCGATCTCGACCAACCTGATCCTGTCCTACGTGGCCGAACACGTGCTGGACCTGCCCCGTTCCTATTGAGATTGCCGAGATTCCCATGTCCGACCAAGCCGCACCGCAATATCCGACGCGCCAGCTTTGCGACTTCCTGGCCCGCCTGACGCTCGACGACGTCCCCGCGCCGGTCATCGAGCGCACCAAGGACCTGTTTCTCGACTGGATGGCGTCCGCCATCGCCGGCAAGGACGCGCCCGCCGTGCGCCGCATCCAGGAATTCGCCGCCGCGATGGGGCCGCAGGACGGCGACGCCGAGGTCTTTGTCGACCGGCGCCGCACCTCGCCCTACTTCGCCGCGCTGATCAACGGCGCCTCGTCCCACGTGGTGGAACAGGACGATGTGCATAACGGCTCGGTCCTGCACCCGGCCGCCGTGGTATTCCCGGCCGTGGTGGCCGCCGCGCAGGCCGAGGGCAAGACCGGCGCCGAGGTGCTGCTGGCCAGCATCGCCGGCTACGAGGCCGGTATCCGCATCGGCGAATTCATGGGCCGCTCGCACTACCGGGTCTTCCACACCACAGGCACGGTCGGCACGCTGGCCGCCGCTGCGGCGGTGGCCAAGCTGTTCGGCCTGGATGCGGAAGGCATCAACCAGGCGCTCGGCACCGCCGGCACGCAGGCCGCCGGCCTGTGGGAATTCCTGCGCGACGCCGCCGACTCCAAGCAACTGCACACGGCCAAGGCCGCCGCCGACGGGCTCCAGTCGGCCTGGCTCGCCCGCGCGGGCTTTACCGGCGCCCGGCAGATCCTCGAAGGGGCGCAGGGCATGGCTGCCGGCATGTCGAGCGATGCCAACCCCGCCGCCCTGACCGATGGCCTGGGCACGCGCTGGGCCACGGCCGAGACCTCGTTCAAGTTCTTCGCCTCTTGCCGCCACACGCACCCCGCCGCCGACGCGCTCAAGGCGCTGATGCAGCGCGATGGCCTGCGCGCCGGCGACATCGCCGCCGTCACCGCCCACGTACACCAGGGCGCCATCGACGTGCTCGGCCCCGTGGTGGACCCACGCACCATCCATCAGGCCAAGTTCTCGATGGGCACCGTACTCGGATTGGTCGCGTGGTACGCCCATGCGGGCCTGGGCGAGTTCGAGGAGCACGCGCTGCGCGACGCCGAGGTGGCCGCGTTCCGCGAGAAGGTCACCATGGAGCTGGACGACGAGATCAACGCCGCCTATCCGCGCCAGTGGATTGGCCGCGTGACCGTGCGCACCACCGATGGCCGCACGCTCGGCGCCCGCGTGGACGTGCCCAAGGGTGACCCGGACAACACGCTGTCGCGCCCGGAACTGGAGGCCAAGGCGATCCAGCTCGCCGCGTTCCGGCACGGCGCCACGGAAGCCGAGATGCGCACCATCATCGCGCGCGTCTGGCAACTCGAACAGGCGGCGGACGTGCGCGACTGGCTGCCGTTCGCCCGCTGATAGGAAACAACCCATGACCCAGACCCCCACGCTCGAACAACTGCGCGAATGGATCGGCCGCTCGGAGACGCGCACCGAGACCCTCGCGCCCGAACCGGTCCTCGCACTGGCCGCCACGCTGGACCTCGATGGCGAGGCCGTCGCCAGCCAGCCCCTGCCGCCGCTATGGCACTGGCTCTACTTCCTGCCGCGCGCCCCGCAGCGCGATCTTGGCGCCGATGGCCATCCCGCGCTGGGCGGCTTCCTGCCGCCCGTGCCGCTGCCGCGCCGCATGTGGGCCGGCGGCGAACTGACGTTCTCGCGCGGCCTGCGCGTGGGCGACACGGTAACCAAGACCTCCACCATCACCGATGTGCAGCACAAGTCCGGCCGCACCGGCGAACTCTGGTTCGTGACGGTGGAGCACGTGCTGACGGTGGGCGGCGAGACCGCGCTGACCGAGCGGCACGACATCGTCTATCGCGCCATGCCCGAGCGCGGTGCCCCCCAGCCGCCGCGCCCGCGCCTTGTCGTCCATCCCGACACGGCGCAGTTTGGCCGCACGCTGCGGGCCGATCCGGTCATGCTGTTCCGCTTCTCGGCGCTGACATTCAACGGGCACCGCATCCATTACGACCTGGACTACGTGCGTGAGGTGGAAGGCTATCCGGGGCTGATCGTCCACGGCCCGCTGCAGGCCATGCTGATGCTGGAACTGCTGCGGCACGCCCGGCCTGAGGCCCGGGTGGCGCGCTTCGGCTTCCGTGGCGTGGCACCGCTGTTCCACCAGGACACGGTCAGCGTGGGCGGGCAGGACGACCCGGCGCGCGATGGCCGCGTCATCCTGTGGACCGGCGACGATGCCGGCGGCCAGGCCATGCAGGCCTGGGCCGAGGTGGCGCGCTGACGCCGGGGCGCGGCGGCAGCACGGTCAGGAGTTCACCGCGTAGAGGTACAGGATGGCGCCGTGCGCGCCCTCCTTGCTGTCGAACTTGAACGCGTTGCCGGACGAGTTGCCCCGGATGCAGAACGACACCGTGTCCTCGCCGGCGGCAATGGCCGTCTTGACCAGATTCGTGACGTTGAAGTACCGGTACTGCTTGTAGGTATCCAGGTACAGCGTGGCCGATGTGCCGCCGCAAGTCGGCGCGTTATGGGAGTTGATATGGTCCTCGTGCCAGTTGGTCGTCGTGCTGTGCGCACTGATGATGGCCGTGGCATCCACGCCGCCGCCCCAGATCAGCAGCCGGTACTGCGGCGTGAACTCGGGCGGGATCTCCAGGGCGCCCTTCGGAATCGGAAACATGATGTAGATCTTCGATTCCGGCTCGCTGCCGACCGCGCGCTGGGTAAACAGCGAGTCCGCCTGCCCGAAGTTGTCGTTCGCGGTTTCGCCGCCGCGCACCGTGGCGTCCGCGGTGACCTGGGTGAATGCATAGGCCACGGTGCTGCTGCAGGACCGGCCGAGGTTCATGCAGTATTCAACCATGTAGCGCATCGCGTCTTCGGTCCAGCCGTTGAAGAAATCGGCATGGGCCGTGTACAGCGAGCCCCAGTTCAGGCTTACCACGTTACCGTTGTCGTCCAGCGTCGGGTCCATCGAAAGCTGCGCGTTCGTCAGGTCCGTCACGGCGCCGATCTGGTAGGCGAGATTGAAGCTCAGGTGCGGCAGCGGCACCGGATAGTCCGCCGGGCAGGTCCCGTCGGAATTGGCATAGGCGATGTTGTTCCGCCCGCTGCGGAACGGATGCAAGTGCACGCCGTCCCAGCAGTTCGGAAACGCCAGCGCGATGTTCAGCTGGACGTTGCCGTTCGCGTCCGGTACGCAATCGTTCGGCGGCGTGCGCGTGTAGCCCCGCTTCGACCCCGTGCAGAGGAAATTGACCGCCACGCTGGGCCCCGAGCCCCGGTGATCGCCGGCCAGCATCTGGAGCCCGGGCGGAATCACCGTGACCCGCCGGTGCGTGTTCGCCGGGAAGGCCCGGTTCTGGTAATAGGTCTTGTGATATCCGGGCGCCACCACGCGTCCATCCGGCAGCATCAGCGAAGGCGCCCAGTAGGCCGTGTTGTCCGCCGCGTTCTCGCAGGTGGAGCTGTGCTCCGTGTACAGGTCTTCCGCCGTGGTGTTGCCGTCGGTGGTGGTATGGCCGAAGAAGTCATGCGACATCGCGATCCCCGGCTTGCCGGGATAGATGATCGGATCGTCGGGCAGGCGGTGCGAGTACCTGCAACTGACGTTGGCGGCACCCTCGCCAACCGCCTCGCCGCGCGCACTCGGGGCGCCTAACCATACGGCGGCCACCAGCAGGCCCCCGCAGAGCACCGCGATCGAGTAATACAGGCGACTTTTCATGATGGAACCCCCTCGCTGTGTGGATGCGAAGGATGTTCCCGCCACGATCCTTGCAGGACAATGGACGATGATGGGTCATCCCTCACCGCGTGTGGTGAGGGATGTAGGTCAGAGCGCCGCCGCCGTGCCCAGCAGCGCGGTGGATTGGCTGGACAAGGTCCCGCCGTTGCCGTGCACGAGCGCGATCTCCGCCCCCGCCACCTGCCGTTCGCCGCACTCGCCGCGCAACTGCCGCACCGCCTCGATGGTGATGAACATGCCGTACATGCCCGGATGCACGCACGACAGGCCGCCGCCGTTGGTGTTCACGGGCAGCCGCCCGCCCGGGGCGATGGCCCCGCCGCTGACGAACGCCCCGCCCTCGCCCTTGGCGCAGAAGCCCAGGTCCTCGAGGAACAGGATCGTGTTGATCGTGAAGGCGTCGTAGAGTTCGAGCACGTCCACGTCGGACGGCTTGAGGCCCGCCATCGCGAAGGCCCGGGCGCCGCTTTCCTGCGCCGCCGTCACCGTCACGTCCGGCATCGACGAGATCTGCCGATGCCAGGTGGCCGTGGCGTTGCCGAGCACGTACACCGGCGGCTTGGCCAGCGCCTTCGCACGGTCGGCCCGCACCATCACGTAGGCGCCGGCGCCATCGGTCACCAGGCAGCAGTCGCGCACCGAGAGCGGGTCGGACACCATGCGGGCGCCCAGCACGTCCTCGATGGAGAGCGGGTCGCGCATCATCGCCTCGGGGTTCATGCGCGCCCACTGGCGCGCGGCCACGGCCACCTCGGCCAGCTGCGTGCGCGTGGTGCCGTACTGGTGCATGTGGCGCGCGGCAGCCAGCGCGTAGGAGGTGATCGGCGCCAGCGGCTGGTAGGGGTTCTCGTACGGCTGCGGGTCCAGCACGGCGCGCACCTTTCCGATGCCAGCCCGGCCCACCGTGGACGTGCGCTGGTTGCTGCCGTAGCAGACCAGCACGGCGTCGCAGAGGCCGGCTTCCAGCGCCATCATCGCCGGCAGCATGTGCGAGACGAAGCTCGAGCCGCCAATCATCGTGCTGTCCACGAACTTCGGCTGGATGCCGAGGTACTCCGCCACCGGCATGACCCACATGGTGGCGCCGACGCTGGCCGTGGCGATGCCGTCGATGTCGCGCATCGACATCCCCGCATCCTTCACGGCCGCCTTGGCCGCCTCCACGAGGATTTCCATCTCGGTCTTGCCATGGGCTTCGCCGAGGCCCGCCTGGCCCACGCCGACAATGGCCACGCCGCCGCGCAGGTGCGATCCGTTGCTTGCCATGGTTCAGCCCTCCCCAACCAGATCGAACACGACCAGCGCCGGTTCGGTATCGCTCTTTTCCGGCGCCACGCGCGCCACGCGCGCCACACGCGCCTTGACGCGCATGCCGATGCGCACATCGGCCGGGGCGATGCCCTCGACCCGGCTCATCATGCGCACGCCTTCGTCCAGGTCTACCAGCACCACGTTGTAGTCGCCACCCGCATCGGGCTTGCGGCGCACCACGCTCGTCGAGTAGACCGTGCCGGTGCCGGCAGGCGCGGTCCAGGCCAGCGCGTCGCCGCCGCAGTGCGGGCAGATATTGCGCGGATAGAAGACATGGCGATGGCAGTCCTGGCAAAGCTGGATGCGGAACTGGCCGGCGGCCAGCGCCTCGGCGTACTGCTTGTCCGGACCGGGATCGGTCACGGCAGGAGTGGATTGCGGCATGGGGTCTCCGGAAGGCAGGTCAGATCACGAGTTCGATCAGGAACGGGCCCTTGCGCTGGTTGGCCATCGCGAAGAGATCGGCAAAGGTCTCCATGTTGTCCGCGCGCGCGGCCTCCACGCCCATGCCGTTGGCCATCTTGACCCAGTCCAGGTCCGGGTTGCCGAGGTCGAGCATGTCGAGCGCGGTCTTGCCCGGGTTGGCGCCCACGCCGGCCAGCTCGCCCAGCAGGATCGCGTACTTGCGGTTGGCCAGCAGCACGATGGTGACGTCGAGCTTCTCGCGCGCCATGGTCCACAGCGATTGCAGCGTGTACATGCCCGAGCCATCGGCCTGCAGGGCCACCACGCGGCGGTCGGGCGCGGCGATGGCGGCGCCGGTGGCCAGCGGCAGGCCGGCGCCGATCGCACCGCCGGTCAGCTGCAGCCAGTCGTGCGGGGCGGCGTGCACGGTGCCCGGATAGAACGCGCGGCCAAAGCTCACGCTCTCCTCCACCACCACGGCCTGCTCCGGCAGCAGCGCGGCCAGCGTCTGCGCCACGGCCTCGGAGGTCACGGCGCCCTTGGCGGTCTCGCGCGGCACCTGCGTGGCGGCAGCCGGCAGCGCGGCGTTGCGGGCGCCCAGTTCGTCGGCCAGCCGGGCCAGCGCCTCGGCAAGATCTTCCTCAGCGCGGGCCAGCACATGGATATTGGCGTCCTCGGGGTACGGGCGCGGCGACTGGCCCGGGTAGGCGAAAAACGTCACCGGCGCCGGCGCGCCCACCAGGATCACGTTGCGGATGCCGGCGAGCTTGGCGCGGGCGGCATCGCCCGAATAGGGAATGCGGTCGATCGCCAGCCGGCCCCGGCCACGCGTGACGCGGGCGTTGGACATCGGCGTGATCAGGCGGGCGTCCGTGGCGGCGGCGATGCGGTGGGCGTCAGCCAGCGCGGCTTCGCGCAGCGCGCTGCCGGCCAGCACGATCAGCGTGGGCTGGCCGCTGCGCAGCACGCGCGCGGCGTTCTGCACGGCGTCCGGCGAGACCTTGGGCACCGGGAGCGCCGGCAGCGGCGCGGCCACCTGTCCGCCGGCATCCCAGCACACATCGGACGGCAGGATCAGGCTGGCGACACCGCCCGGCGCGCCGCGTGCGGCCTGCACCGCCACGGCGGCGTCAGCGCCCACCGAGGCGGCACGGGTGGCGGTGCGCGTCCACACGGACACCGGACGCGCCCAGCCTTCGGTATCGGCGGTCAGCGGCGCATCGAGCGGCCGGTGGTAGGTCGCCTGATCGCCAATGATGTTGACGATGGGCGTTTGCGCGCGCCGTGCGTTATGGAGATTCGCCAATCCATTCGCCAGCCCCGGGCCGCAGTGCAGCAGCGTGGCGGCCGGCTTGTCGGCCATGCGGGCGTAGCCGTCGGCGGCACCGGTCACCACCCCCTCGAACAAACCCAGCACGCAGCGCATGCCGGGAATGCGGTCCAGCGCGGCCACGAAGTGCATCTCGCTGGTGCCAGGGTTGGCGAAGCAGGTGTCCACGCCGCAGGCCAGCAGCGTCTTGACCAGGCTTTCCGCGCCGTTCATCGGGGATTGGGTCGTCTCCATGTCTCGGGTTCCGTTCGGGTGATTAGGTGGGTCTGAGGGATGTGCCGCATCAGCCACGTGATGCCAGCAGGTCGAAATCAAGGCAGACGAATTCCGTCGGGAACTCGATCCGCGCGTAGTACACGATCACATCGTCCACGCAGGCGAAGCGGCGCAACTCGGCCACCGGCGCGCCAACCGGCAGCTCCAGCGCCTTGGCCGCATCGCCGCCGGCGGCCACGATGGACAGGCGCTGGCGTGCCGCCGAGACCTGCAGGCCGGGAAAGCGGTCCAGCACCGGCACCGAGGCGCCCTGGCGGAACGCCTCCGGCTCGCGTGCAAACACCGCCGCTTCGATATAGACCTCGCCTACGGCAAACGGCCGGCCGTCCAGCCGATGGGCGCGATGCAGGAAGTGATAGGCGGCGGCGCGGCGGCCGTCGCACGGCATGCCGAGGTCATCCGGTAGCGGCACGTCTGCGGTGGATTCGACGATGGCCTCGGTGGACAGGCGGTCTCCCACGGCCACGGCCTGATCCCAGCTTGTGGGCAGTGCCAGCGGGCGGCGGTCACGGCCCGCCGCCTTGACGAAGGTGCCGCGCCCGCGCGAGCGCGCGACCAGCCCTTCGGCATCCAGCTGGGAGATGGCGTGGTGCATGGTCATGCGCGCCACGCCATATTCGCGGCAAAGTGCTTCGAGTGACGGAATCTGCTCACCGGGCCGCCATGCGCCGCTCTCGATCTGCCGGCGGAAGATCGTGGCGAGCTGGAGATAGACAGGCTCGCGGCTGCGGGAAAGAAGTTGGGCGGCGGCGTCGGACATGCGCAGCGCGGGGGCGCACTAATAAGATAGGGCGACTTTATAAAAGTCTAGTTGGCTAGACTACTAGGGTTTACGGCAGAGCCCTTATCCAGAGCCGGTTTCGCGTGTGTTTACCCCTCCACGTCCCGCCCATGGCCACTGCCAAAGCCCCGCAGAATGCCTCCATGCCCCGCGCGACGCCGGGGCGGGCGTGGCTGCCGCTTTGCAGCCATCTAAAGGAGTCATTCCATGTTGATGCGAGACGTGATCCCGCAAGTGCTGAACCGCGGTACGGCCCTGCTTGGCCAGTACGTACTGGAGACCCCGCCTCAAAAGACCTTCCACCATGCGATCGACATCTATCTCAAGGATTCGAATGCGTTCATGAACACTTACTTCGCCCGGTACTTCGAATGGCAGGGCATCTGCCGCGAGCGCTGGTTCCACGAATGCATCCACGGCAACCTGCTGGCCGCCGGCGGCGTGTTCGTGACCAAGCGCGCCCACCAGGAGTACGTGGAGGAAACCTTCCCGTTCCAGCGTGTGGACTGCTACCTGAACACCTTCCAGGTGCGCCAGTGCTCGGCCTACCTGCTGTTCCGCTTCTGCGTGGAGGGGCGGCCGGTGTCGCTGGGCTACCAGCAGATCGTGTTCGCGGGCCGGGACAAGCGCATCACGCGCTTCCCGAAGGAAATCATCGAAAAGGTGAAGGAGTACGAGCTGGTGCTGCCGCCGCTGACTAACTGATGGGTCGCGCGCCGCCGGCTGGTTCAGCCGGTGGCGCGCGTGGGGAGGGGGCCGTCCGGCTGGTCCGGCTGCTCCGCCGTGGGGTGGAAGCGCGGCAGCCGCAGCGTGAAGGTGGTGTGCACGCCCGGCACGGACTCGCAGTCGATACGCCCGCCAAACGCCTCGGCCACGCGGCGGCAGAAGGCCAGCCCGAGGCCGTTGCCGCTTCCGTGGGCCTTGGTCGAGAAAAACGGGTCGAAGATGCGCGGCAGCACATCAGCGGGAATGCCGGAGCCCGTATCGCGGCAGCGCAGCAGGTAGAAGCCGCCCACGGCCTCGGCCGAGATCTCGATCCCGCCCTCACCCTGCACGCGCACGGCGTAGAGGCCGTTCTTCAGCAGGTTGAACAGCACGTAGACCAGCAGCGTGTCCGAGCCCACGAAGCGCCAGCCGGCAGGCATCGGCGCCAGGCGCACGCGCTCGCGCTCGCCGGGCTGGAACGGGTAGCGCGCCAGCGCCGCGTCCACGCAGGCGGCCAGCCCGTGCGGGGCAAAGCTGCGCCGGTCCACGCGCTCCAGCGTGACGGAGGCCAGCGCCATGTCGATGACCGTGCTGGTGCCGTCCACCTCACGCGTGATGCCCTCCACCACCGTGGCCATGCGCGCGAGTTGCCCGGGCCGCAGGCGGTCTTCGACCAGCCCGTGCGCCACGGCAAGCTGGTAGCCCTCGATGATCTGCGGGAAAGTCCGCGCCATCTCCTGCGCCTGCATGCGGATGGTGGCCAGCGGCGTGCGCACCTCGTGCGCCACCGTGGCCGCCAGCGAGTACGGGTGCATGAGGTTGTAGCGCACCACGGTCACGGCGAGGATGCCCAGGCTCAGCGCGATGCACACCACGCCCGGCGGATAGAACGCGTAGCCGTAGTTGACCGCGTAGTCGACCGCGGCCAGCGAATAGAGGCCCAGGCTCAGCAGGCACAGGTTGAAGCGGCGGCGGCGCTCCACCGTGGCATTGGCGCGCGCCGCCCAGAGCAGCCATGCGCACCGGCACGCCAGCACCGCGGTCTGCGCCACATGCAGCGGATGCAGCGGCCCGGCCTTCGGATAATCGCCAAAAAACAGGGTGTAGTAGCCGGACACCACCTGGCTCGTGGTCAACAGCAGCACGGCGAGGATCAGGCTCAGCCCGTACGAGGCCAGCACGGCGGGCCGCTCGCGGCGGCACTCGGTGACCTCGCAAATGAACTGGTAGAACGTGGTCGGCAGGAACAGGATGAACAGGTAGCCGACCTTGGCGAGCACCACTGCCACGTCCGGGTGCGTGGCCTGGAACAGGAACGCCCAGGTGCCCTGCCACGCGAAAGTGGTCACGCACATCAGGAAGAACGCGGCCGACACGCGTGTCACGCCCTGGGTCACGAGCACATAGAGCCCATACCCAAGGAAGATCGCGGAAACGAAGGCGGGAAGGATCGCGTACATGCACAGCCGCGATGCGCGCGGCGCAGCAGGAGGGACCGCCATGGTACGGCGTGCGCGATCTGTCCGCACTAAAATTGGCTGTATTCAGACCTAAGCCGCGCTGAATTCGCAACGGTTGCGGCCCTGCCCCACCGAAGGGGAATGGTGTTATCGGGCAGCTTTGCGCGGAAACAGAAACGGCGGGACTGATAGTCCCGCCGTGCAGAATGGCCACCGGCATCGCTGCCGGCCCCGCGCTGGCTTACGCTTACCAGCGCGTGTCGCGTTCCCAGGCCTTCAGTTCTTCCTCGGTGCGCTCCTTGGTGTAGCCATAGCGCTCCTGGATGCGGCCGGCGAGCTGGTCACGCTTGCCGTTGATGACCGTGAGGTCGTCATCGGTCAGCTGGCCCCACTTTTCCTTGACCTTGCCCTTGGCCTGTTCCCACTTGCCTTCGATCTGGTCCCAATTCATGTCTGGCTCCTGGTTGCTATCCGACTGATTACTTGGCGTACTTGGCCTTCACGTTGGCCTGGCACTTGTCCTTGGCATCGCCGGACATCGCATCGCACTTTTCCTTGTCAGCCTTGTAGGCGGCGTCCATGGTGTCCTTCTTGGCGTCGGCGCGGGCTTCGGCTACGTCGGTGCTGGTGCCCGTGGCGGCGGCCTTCTCGGTCTTGGCGGCGCCCAGGCTGCGTTCGTGGGCAGCCTTGGCTTCCTTCACGCACACGTCCTTGTCGTTGCCCTTCTTGTCGTCGCACATTTCCTTGGCGACGTCGTAGTCACGGTCGGCCTTGGTCTTCATGGCCTTGGCGTGGGCCTTGTCGGTGCCGTCGCGCTTGGCTTCGGCGTTGGCCTTGGCCACGTCGCGGTCACGCTTGGCTTCGGCCTTGCAGACGTCCTTGGCGTTGTCCTTGAGGCCGTCGCACTTGCTGCTGGCCGCCTTGTAGTCCGCATCCGCCTGCTTCGTGGCGGCGTCGTAGTCGGCTTTGGAGCCGGCCTGGGCGTAGGCAAAGCCTGCCGGGGCGGCGAACATCATCGAACACATTGCTGCGGCAAGCCACTTTTTGGTCATCATGTCGTGCTCCTTTTCTTGGTGGATCCTATGGAACCCTGTTCGGGCCACACGCCGCTTCCTGCTCGCCGCGTCATGGCCACGCTGTACTTGCAGGTTACGTTTCCCCACCAGATCAAAGCAGAAGACCGCTGCTGAAATGTACGTAAGACAATTCCCACACTTCACATTTTTGTTCAGTGGCAATGGAATAAAGTCGGGCACCGAGGGAATAAGCGCCCGCGCCGTTCGTCTTACGCTGCGAGCGGTACAAGCACTTCCCGGAATTTCGCCATGAGCCAGACCCTGACCGACGACGCCCTGCGCGAAGTCATTCCCCGCCTGCGGCGCTTCGCCCTCACGCTGACCCGGCACGAGGCAAGCGCCGACGACCTGGTGCAGGCGTGCCTGGAGCGCGCGCTGTCGCGCGGCGCCGCCCGCCACCACGACGGCGACCTGCGCGCATGGTTGTTCACAATCCTGTACCGCCAGTTCCTCGATGGCCAGCGCCGCGCCAAGCGCTACGCCGGCGTGCTGGCGCTGTTCGGCGTGGGTGACGATGCCGACATGGCGCCCTCCACCGAGGACGTGGTGCTGGCCCGCTCCGCGCTGCAGGCCTTCAACCACCTGCCGGCCGAGCAGCGCGCGCTGCTCACGCTGGTCACCGTGGAGGGCCTGACTTACCAGGAGGCTGCCGATACGCTGGGCGTGGCCATCGGCACCATCATGTCCAGGCTGTCGCGCGCCCGCAAAGCCATGCGCGACATGACCGAGGGCCAACCCGCCCGTCCCCCCGTCCAGGTCCTGAAATGACCCTCCAGAAGACGACCCAACACTCCCTGCTGCCCGCCGACGCCGAACTCCATGCCTATGTGGATGGCGAACTCGACGCCCCGCGCCGCGCCCAGATCGACGCGCTGCTGCCCACGCACCCGGACCTCGCCCGCCAGATCGACGCAATCCGGGCCGCCGCCCAGCAACTGCGCGCGAGCCTGCCGGAGCCGTCTCCGGCGGACACCCCCGCGCGGCTCGACCCCTTCCGCATCCGCCGCACCCTGCGCGACCGCACGCAGCGGCGCATGGCCGTGGCCGCCTCGCTGGTGATGGCGCTCGGCATTGGCGGCATGGGCGGCTGGCAGACCCGCGAAATCGCCATGCGCCAGAACTACCTGCCGATGGCCGATGCCGTGCAGGCCTACCGCATGTTCGCGGCCAGCGAGGGCCCGCAGGTGGTGGATGTAAGCGCGACCGATCCGCGCGCGCTCCAGTCCTGGCTTGACCGTCACTTCGTCCAGCCCGCCCCGCTGCCCGATTTCACCCAGTACGGCTTCCGGCCCGCCGGCGGGCGGCTGATGCCGACCGAGCAGGGCACGGCGGCAATGGTCCTGTACCGCAACAACCAGGGCCAGACCATCGTCTATTACGTGCGGCCGCCGGGCAACCTGCTGCGCTTTGGCAACGGCAACCGGCAGGACGGCAACCTGCTGGCGCAGTACTGGCGGCAGGGCCGCTATTCCTATGCCGTGGTCAGCCCCACCGATACGCCGGTGACGCGCACCCTGCAGCAGGCGATCGAACCGTCACGCCGCGATGCCACCTAAATAAGTACTGCCAGAAACCCGCTTGACGGGAGGCGCCGTGCTCAATATTCTTTTTATGAACTTATCGTTCATATTTGAACATTTCATTGAGCAGCCGGCCGACGCGTGACGCATCGGCCACCACACGGAGCGCCCCCATGGTTTCAGGAAAGATCGGCATCAACGGTGCCGGCATTGGCGGACTGGCCGCCGCCATCGCCCTGCGCAAGCTCGGCCTGGATGTTGTGGTGTACGAGCAGGCGGCGCGGTTCGCGCGCGTTGGCGCGGACATCAATCTCACGCCGAACGCGGTGCGGGCACTGGACGGCCTGGGCGTCGGCGCCGCGCTGCGCGAAACGGCAGCCCGCCCCACGCACCGCATCAGCCGCACCTGGGACACCGGCGCGGAAACCTCCCGCCTGGCCATGTCGAACGAAGCCGAGCAGCGCTACGGCGCGCCGCAGCTGACCATGCACCGGGGCGACCTGATGGCCGCGCTGGAAGCCGCCGTGCCGGGCGCCTGCGTGCGGCTGGCACACAAGGCCACCCACATCGCGCCGAAGAACGGCGGGCGCGGCGCCACGCTGCGCTTCGCCAATGGCAATACTGAGGATGTGGACGTGCTGATCGGCGCCGACGGCATCCACTCCATCGTCCGCACCGCGCTGCTGGGCGAGGAACACCCGATTTTCACTGGCGTGGTGGCCTACCGCGCCGTGGTGCCGGCGGAGAAGCTGGCCGGCGTGCCCAACCTCGGCGCCTTCACCAAGTGGTGGGGGCCCGAGCCGACCAGCCAGATCGTGACCTTCCCGCTCAACCGCGGCCGCGAGATCTTCGTGTTTGCCACCGTGGCGCAGGACAGCTGGCGCAACGAATCCTGGACCACGCCGGGCCGGGTCGAGGACCTGCGCGCCGCCTACGCCGGCTTCCATCCCGATGCCCGCGCCCTGCTCGACGCCTGCGACGACGTGCTGATCTCCGCCCTGTACGTGCGCGACCCGCTGCCGTCCTGGTCGGCCGGCCATATCGCGCTGATGGGCGATGCCTGCCACCCGATGATGCCGTTCATGGCGCAGGGCGCCGGCATGGCGATCGAGGACGGCGTGGTGCTGGCGCGCTGCCTGGCCGAGGCCAGCGACGACACCATCCCCGAGGCGCTGGCGCGCTACCAGGCGGCCCGCCACGACCGCACCAGCCGCATCCAGATCGGCTCACGCGGCAACGAGTGGCTCAAGGCCGGCGGCAACGCGGACTGGGTGTACGATTACAACGCCTGGAACGTGGCGCTCGGCTGATCCTGCCTGCACCCGTTCCGTTTTTCTTTTCCCCGAGCCGATGCCCAAGACCGCCGCGCCAGACGACTCCCTCGACAACGCCACTGAACTGGACAACGACGATGCCAGCGGCGCGGCGCAGGCGCTTGTGACCCCGGTCATGCGCGGCCTGCGGCTGCTGCGCTTCATTGCCGAGGGCGGCTCGACCGCCAACCTGAGCGAGGTGGGCCGGCGCATCGACGTGAACCGCGTAACGGTGATGCGCCTGCTGGCCACGCTGGAGCACGAGGGCATGGTCGAGCGGCTGCCGCAGGGCGGGCACACGGTGGGGTTCTCGTTCCTGAAGCTGGCGTCACGCGTGCTGGCGGCGAACGACCTCACCACCTTCGCGCGGCGCGTGCTGGCGCAGCTGAGCAGCTCGCTGCAACTGTCGGCCTATCTGGCCGTGCCGGACGGCGGCCACGTGCTCTACCTGCTGCGGGACATGCCCAACACCGGGCTGGTCAGCAACATCCAGGTCGGCAGCCGCGTGCCGGCGCACCTGACCACGCCGGGGCGGATGCTGATTGCGCACCTGTCGCCGGAGGCGCTGCGCGAGCGGCTGGGCGATGACCCCCTGCCGACCGTGACCGGCCAGAGCCCTGCCACCCACGCCCGCCTGGCCGAGATCCTCGGCGCGGACCTGGAGCGCGGCTGCGCGTGGAGCTTCTCGGCCTTCGAGCCGGGCATCGACGCCTGCGCCGCGCCAGTGATGGACGCCACCGGGGACGTGATCGCCGCGATCAGCGTGGCCGGCCCGCAGCAGCGCTTCGAGGCGGACGGAACGCTGCGCGAACGGGTGGAAAAGGAAGTGAAGGCGGCGGCGAAGGATCTGTCGGCGCTGCTGGGGTACCGGGCGAACGGCAAGCGCTGAGGGGGTCTCCCCCCCCCAGCCGTCAAACCTCCAGCTTCATCGGCATCGACCTGCGCCGGGCCTTGGTCGCCTGGTACAGCGCGTGCGCCACGGCTGGCGCCACCGGGCCAAGGGAGACCTCGCCGCAGCCCTGCGGGGGCCGGTCGCTCGGCACGATCACCACGTCGATCTTCGGCATCTCCGCCAGTTGCAGCAGCGGATAGTCGTGGAAGTTGCTCTGCTGCACCACGCCCGCCTTGAACGTGATCTCGCTCTTGAGCGTGTTGGTCAGCGCAAAGCCGATGCCGCCCTCGATATTGGCGCGGATCAGGTTCGGGTTGATCGCCCGCCCGCACTCCACCGCACACACCACGCGCCGCACGCGGAACGCCTTGCCGCTGCGCTCCAGTTCCAGCGCCATCGCCACATAGGTCTGGAACGCCTCGCCCCGCCCGGTGTAAAGGTTGAACGTGAATCCGCGCGACACGCCGGGCGCCGGCTTGCGGTCCCAGTTCGCCGCCTTGGCCGCCGCGTCCAGCACGCGCAGCGCCAACGGGTTGTGCGCCAGCAGCGCGCGGCGGTAGCGGTACGGGTCCGTGCCCGCCGCGTCGGCCATCTCGTTGACAAAGCTCTCCAGCATGAAGATGCTCGACGTGGAGCCCACGCTGCGCATGAAGCTGACCGGAATCGGCTGCTTCACATCAATCATCTCCACCTTCAGGTTCGGCACGCGATAGACGCAGTCGTAGATGGCCTCCAGCATGGTCTCGTCCCAGCCGCCGTGCTTGGCCATGCGCTCGGCCTTGATCACGCCGTAGAGCGACTGGCCGGTGAGCCGGGCATGCAGCGCGCGCGGCAGGCCCTTGTCGTCGAGCACCGCGCGGAAGCGCCCCGACACGCCGGGCCGGTAGAAGCCATGGCGGATGTCGTCCTCGCGCGAGCGGATGACCTTGACCGGCTTGCCCACTGCCGCCGAGGCCCGCGCCGCGTGCACTACGAAGTCCGGCAGGAACTTGCGCCCGAAGCTGCCGCCGAGGAAGGTGGTGTGGACGATGATCGTCTCGGGCTGGCGCTGGTAGAGCTTGCCGAGCGCGTTGCGCACGAAGTCCTGGCCCTGGATCGGCCCCCAGACCTCGATGGCGTCCTCGCGCACGTGCACGGTGGCGTTCACCGACTCCATCGTGGCGTGGACGATGTACGGCGTGTGGTAGTCGGCCTCGACCACCTTGCCGCCGCCGGCCAGCACCGCGTCCGGATCGCCCAGCTTCGTCGCCACCACGGCCTCCGGCGCGCCGAGCGCGGCCTGGCGCGCGGCCAGGATCTGGTCGCTGTCGAGTGACCTGGCCGGGCCGGGATCCACCTCCAGCTCCAGCGCATTGGCGCCCTTCCTGGCGAGCCAGTAGCTCGTGGCCACCACGATGGCGGCGTCCGGCGCCTGCACCACGGCCTGCACGCCCGGCATGGCCTTGACAGCATCGGCGTTGCGCAGGCCGGTGACCTTGCCGGTCACGGTGGGGGCGAACTTCAGCGCGCCATACAGCATGCCCGGCACCTTCACGTCGATGCCGAACTCGGCGGAGCCATCGACCTTGGCCGGCGTGTCCAGCCGCTGCAGGTCCTTGCCGATCAGCTGGTGCGCGGCGTCGTTCTTGAGGCGCGGCGCCGGGTTCAGCGGCAGCTTCGCCGCTTCCTCGGCCAGCTCGCCATAGCTGAACGAGCGGCCCGTGGCGCCGTGATAGACGCGACCTTTCTCCGTGTAGCACTGGCCCGGGCGTACCTGCAGGCGCTTCGCGGCGGTCATCACCAGCACCTCGCGCGCCTGCGCGCCGGCAATGCGCAGCCGCTGGTAGAACAGCGTGGCGGACATCGACGCGCCGACGAACTGCTGCGGCTCCTCGTACGCGGCGCCGGTGCGGTAGGCGTCCCGGCCGGTCACGAAGGTCACGGCCACCTGCTGCCAGTCGGCGTCCAGCTCATCGGCCAGCACCTGCGGCATGCCGGTATAGACGCCCTGCCCGCATTCGCACTGCGACAGCCCGAGCGTGATCTTGCCGTTCGGCTCGATCCAGATCCAGTCCGTGATCTCGTGCGTGCCGTGCGGGCCGCTGTCCACAGTGCGGGACGCCAGCGCCGGCAGCGGAATGCAGAGCGCGCCGGCCAGCGCCATGCCGCCCTTCAGGAAGCCGCGCCGGGCGGGGCTGGCGATACGGTCACTTTGCGGCTGCATGAACGGCCTCCCGGATGCGGTGGTAGGTGGCGCAACGGCACAGGTTGCTGACCGATGCGTCGATCTCCTTGTCGGTGGGGTGCGGATTCTGCTTGAGCAGCGCCGTCACCGCCATGACCATGCCGGACTGGCAGTAGCCGCACTGCGGCACGTCCTTGGCGATCCAGGCCCGCTGCACCCTGGACGAGCGGTCCGGCGAGAGCCCCTCGATGGTGGTGACCGTGCGGCCCGCCACGCTGGAGACCGGCGTCACGCACGACCGCTGCGCGTTGCCATCCACATGCACGGTGCAGGCGCCGCAGGCGCCGATGCCGCAGCCGTACTTGGTGCCGGTCAGGCCGGCGTCATCGCGAATCACCCACAGCAGCGGCGTATCGCCGTCGCCGTCGAAGCGGGTCGCTTTTCCGTTCAACACAAAATCCATGATTGCCCTCGCTCGTGCAAGAAGTCACGCTGAAATGACGGCCGCAGGCCACCCTGCACGGCGCAGGGTGCGGCCAGGTACGACTCGGTTGGAAACTTGGGGAGGGGCGTCTGAGGACGCCGGGAGGCTATTCCGCCGTGATGTGGTACGTGCGGATCAGCGTGGCCCACGCGGCGGTATCGTCGCGGATGCGAGCGGCCAGGGCGTCTGGGGTGCTGGCCATGGGTTCCAGGCCCTGGCGCTTCAGGTCATCGCGCACGCTCGCGGTGGCGAACAGCGCGCGCACATCGGCGGCCAGCGCATCGGCCAGCGGCTGGGGCGTGGCGGACGGCACCAGCAGGGCGTACCAGGAACTGACGTCGATGCCGGGCATGCCCTGCTCGGCCAGCGAGGGCACGTCCGGGGCCGCCGGGGAGCGCTTCGACTGCGTCACGGCCAGCGCGCGCAGCGCGCCGGACTGGATGAACGGTGCGAGCGTGGGCCACGTGCCGAGCAGCACGGGCACCTGCCCGCCCACCACGTCGGTCACGGCCTGCGTGGTGCCCTTGTACGGCACATGCAGCATGGTCACGCCGGCCTTGTTGCGGAACAGCTCGCCGGCCAGATGCAGGCCGCTGCCGACGCCGGGGCTGGCGTAGCCGAGCGGCGATTTCGCCTGATCCGCCTGCCTGGCCAGCGCGATCAGCTCCGGCACGGTGCGCGCCTTGACCGCCGGGTTCACCGCCAGCACGTTGGGCGAGCTGGCCAGCAGCGAGACGGGCCGGAAATCGCGCGTGACGTTGTAGGACAGTGCGGGGAACAGCGTGGGGTTGATGGTCAGGTTGCCGGCCGGCACCACCAGCCAGGTGCAGCCATCGCCCGCCGCGCGGCGCACGGCGTCGATGCCGATATTGCCGTTGGCGCCGGGCTTGTTGTCGACGATCATCGTCGCGCCCTTGCGCTCGGACGGCTGCGGCAGCTGCTGGAGGCCCTGCGACAGCGTGCGGGCGAGCTGGTCAGCCGGGCCGCCGGCCGGGAACGGCACCACGATCCGCACCGTGTGACAGGCCGGGGCGGCCTGCGCCACGCCCGGCATCGCCACCATCCCCCCCATCGCCATGATCGCCATCATCGGCAGCACTGCCGCCGCCCTGCCCATCCACCGTGCTTTCCTCATGCCAGCCCCGTTCCTTCCGTGATTTCACCATCCGCCGGGGCGTCAGCCCGGCGTCATTCGTTGGCCACCCTGTCCTGCAAGGTCGGCCGGTAATCCAGCAGGCGCGACAACTCCCCTGCCGCCTCGCGCACCTTCTCGACCATCGAGTCAAGCAGCGCCGGATCGATCCGGGCTGCCGGGATGGTCGCCCCCAACGCCGCCACCACGCGCGCGGTACGGTCACGCACCGGCGCGGCGATGGTCGAGATACTGGCCTCGAAGAAGCCCTCGTGCAGCACGTAGCCGCGCTGGCGGTCACGCTGCACCATCTCGTACAGCTCCTCCACGGTGCGCGGCGTGCTGTCCGAGTACACCTCCAGCCGTGGCTCCGGATACAGCTCCCGCAGCGCCTCCAGCGACAGGTCTTCCAGCAGCACGCGCCCCAGCACCGTGGCATGCGCCGGCAGGCGGGTGCCCACGTTCACCGTGCTGGTGAACGGCCGCGCCGCCACCGACTTGGCCACGTACACGATCGACCGGCCATCCCGCACCACCAGGTTGCACGGGTAGTGGATGTCGTCGCGCAGGCGGTCCAGCAGCGGCCGGCCCAGCTCGGTCAGCTCCAGCGAGGCCAGGTAGTCGAAGCCGAGCCGCAGCACTGCCATGCCGAGGCGGAATTCGCGCCCGCCATCGGTCCGTTCCACGAAGCCCATCATCTCCAGCGTGGCCAGCAGCCGGAACACCGTCGAGCGCGGCACCTTCAGCCGCCGCGCCAGCTCCGCCGCCGACAGCGTGCGGTCCTTGCTGCTGAACTCACCCAGCAGCCTCAGCCCGCGCTCCAGCCCCGGCACGATGTACTTGTCCTGTGTGTCCTGCGTTTCCTGCTGCACTTCCTGCTGCACTTCCTGCTGCGTTTCCTCTCTGGGAAGGTCCTGGTTCATGGTCTCTCTCTGCGTAGCGTTCGGTCCTGCCGCCTGGCTTTCTGCAACATCAGCCGGCTGGCAACGGATCCGTATAACATGCGGCGTCGCGCACAGCACGATCGCACACACGTCTCCACCTCGAACCCTAGCAGATATGTTTTATCTATGAAACCCGGATTCACATCAGGAACGAATCCAGAGTAGGGCGACTTTGTTGATGACTCAACTTAAGTCAATCCCCGATTGACATCGCCTCTGCGATCTGCCGTGTTTTGCTGCGTGGCACAAAGTTGCGAGCCCCGCCAGCTGTGAGACAATCGCGGCCGGTTTCCGGCCGTCTTGCGGCATCCCGCGGCATCCCGCGGCATTCTTTCCCCGCTTCCACTTCGCCATGTCCAGCCCCACCTCCGCACACGAACAAGCCCCTCCGGCCGCCGATCCCTGGTCCGAACTCGACGAGGCGGGCACGGGACTCACCGTCAACGACTTCCTGACGACGATGTTGAGCCAGCTGGTCACGGCACTGCGCAACAGCGTGACCGAGCCATACGCCACGCAGTTCGAGCTGACCGTACCGGAATGGCGCATGCTGGCGCTGCTGGCGCACGGCAAGGAGCTGTCCTTCGCGGAGATGGTCAAGCAGTCCACCTCGGACAAGGCGCTGGTCAGCCGCACGCTGCGGCTGCTGGAGGACCGGGGGCTCGTCACGCTGGAGTCCGAAGGCAGCACGCCGCGCCGACGGCTGGTCTGCCGCATCACGCCCGCCGGCGAGGCGCTCCACGCCCAGGTGATTCCGCTGGCCCGGCGCGGGCAGGCATCGGTGATCCGCCTGCTGACGCCCGAGGAGCGCCACGGCCTGTACACCGGCCTGCGCAAGCTGCACGGCATCTGCACCGCCCGCGACTGACCCCGTCGCCAGACAGAAAAAGCAAAAAACGCCCCGCGCCGGTACAGGCCGCGGAGCGCAATGACGACATGATGATCGTCGAAGACCCAACAATACGTTTCAGCCGTCCGGAGGCTAGACCTCCAGTTCCTCCAGCACCTGCCCCTTGGTCTCGATGCCGAGGAAGAACACGGTCACGGCGGCCAGCAGCGGCACCACGGCAAGCCCGTAGAACGCCACGCTCAGGTTGCCGCTGCCGATGGTGCTGGCGATCAGCCCCGGGGCAAAGATCGCCGAGATCTTGAGCCACGCGCCGCCCAGCCCGCAGCCCATGGCGCGGATGCTGGTGGGGTACAGCTCCGGCGTGTAGACGTAGGCGGTGATGAAGCCGCAGGCCAGGAAGCCCATGGCCAGCGCGCAGAACGTGGCCACCACGTAGACCGTGGAGGCGTGGAACACGCCCGCCAGCACCAGCGACACCGCGCACAGCACAAAGGACACGTTGATCACCGGTTTGCGGCCCACCTTGTCCACCACCATCGCGCAGATCAGCGACCCGACCACGCCCAGCACCGAGGCCCCTGCCGCCAGGTTCAGCGCCAGTTGCAGCGGCGCGTGGTAGACGGTCTTGTAGACCGTGGGCAGCCAGGTCGAGAGCCCGTACTGGATAAAGCCGCAGGTTGCCCACAGCATCCACACGGCCAGCGTGCGGCCGATATAGGCGCGGCCAACGAGGTCCCGCACGCGGCGGCGCGGGTGGCGGGCCGTCATGGCGTCGAACGCCGAGGTATCGCCCACCGGCGGCAGCGGCTGCCTGGCGCGGGCCTCGAAGGCGCTCAGCGCCGCATCCGCCTCGCCCAGCCGGCCCTTCTCGGCCAGCCAGCGCGGCGACTCGGGAATCAGCTTGCGCAGCACAAAGAACAGCACGATCGGCACGCCGCCCAGGAAGTACATCACCTCCCAGCCGTAGCGCGGCACCAGGAAGGCCCCCAGCGCGTTGGACACCATCAGCCCGATCGGGAACACCACCTCGTACAGCAGCACGAAGCGGCCCCGGCCATGCGCGCGCGTGACCTCGTTGATATAGGTGGCCGCCACCGGCAGTTCGCCGCCCAGCCCCAGCCCCTGCACGATACGCAGGAGCGCGAAGATCTCGAACGAAGGCGCAAAGCCGCAGGCAATACTCATCAGGCCGATGATGCCCGCGCTCCAGCCCACCGAGCGCAGCCGGCCAAAGCGCTCGGCCAGCGCCGGGAACAGCAGCGCGCCCACCAGCTGGCCCACCGAAGGCGCCGCGATCAGGAAGCCGATCTGGCCCGGTGTGAGCGACCAGTTGGCAATCAGCAGCGGCAGCGTGGCCGCGATGGCGATCACGTCGAAGCCATCGAAAAAGGTGGCGAGGCCGATCAGCAGCCGGGCGCGGATATGCATCGCGTTGCCGGGCATCCGCTCGATACGGGCGATGATCTGGCCGCGCGTGACTGCGCGGGGGCTGGTTTGGGGGTGCGCGGGGGCCGTGGCGCTGGCTGATGCCGCGCCGTCTACGCTATCGATATACATCTGTGGAAGTGTCCTCAGCGGCTCAAAGGTCCAGCACGAGCCGCTGGCCCTTGCATCCGGATACGCACACCATCATGGTGTTGTTGGCGGCGCGCTCGCTGTTGCTGAGCACGCTGTCGCGGTGATCGGGGCAGCCGTCGAGCACGGCGGTCTCGCACGACCCGCACACGCCCTCCCGGCAGCTGTACTCCATTGCCACGCCGGCTTCCAGCAGGGCATCGAGCAGTGACTTGCCGGACGGCACGCGCACGTTGGCGCCCGTGCGTTGCAGCGTGACGCTGTACTCGCCCTCCTGCACTGCCTCGGTAGCCGGGTCGGCGGCAAAGCGTTCGATGTGGACGTTGGCGTAGCCGTGGGCGGCGCAGGCAGCCTCGAAGGCGTTGAGCATCGGCCCGGGGCCGCAGCAGTAGAAGTGCGTGCCGGCGTCCTGCCCGGCCAGCATCGCCTGGAGGTCCGGCGGCGCGCCCTGCTCGTCGTCGAAATGGAAGCGCACGGCGTCGCCATAGGCCGACAGGGTGTCGACGAAGGCCGCCTCCTCCCGCGAGCGGGCGCAGTACAGCAGCGTGAACGCCCGGCCAAGCTCGGCCAGCCGACGCGCCATGCAGACGATGGGCGTGACGCCAATGCCGCCAGCCACCAGCACTGTGTGCGCGGCATCCTCGTTCAGCGCGAAGTGGTTGCGCGGCGCCGCCACGGTGAGGGTGCTGCCCACGCGCAGCTGCTCGTGCACGAAGCGCGAGCCGCCCCGGCTGTTGCGATCCTGCAGCACGCCCACGGTGTAGCGGTCGCGCGCCTCGGGCGCGCCGCACAGCGAATAGCTGCGCACCAGGCCGTTGGCCAGGTGGAGGTCGATATGCGCGCCCGGGCTGAATTCGGGCAAGGTGGCGCCGCTGGGGTCGCGCAGCTCGATGCTGACCACACCGCGCGCCTCGAACCGCATGGCCTGCACGCGCATCGTCAGGGATTGACTGGCACTCATGACTGCTTCCTTCTCAATGCTTGCCTCGCCAGAGGCAACGACACTTCAACACCGATTTAGCGCTTTTCCGTGAGGAACTTGCCCTGCGGGCCGCCGGCGTTCTTCTGGCGGCGCGTATTGCCGTCGATGCCGCCCTCGATGGCCCATTCGGCGAACACGGTCGGGCCCGGCTCGAAGGCGCGCGGCTCCCAGTGGGCGTCGAGCTGGTCCTCGTCGGCGTAGTACTCGATCAGGCCGCCGGCCGGATTCTTGAAGTACCAGAAGTAGGCGGACGAGATCGGGTGGCGCCCCGGGCCAAGCTGGGTGTCCCAGCCCGTACGGGACATATGCATGCCGCCGCCGAAGACCTCGTGGATGTCCCGCACCGTGAACGCCACATGGTTCAGGCCGCGCTTGGGCTGCGGCAGTTGCAGCAGGAACAGGTCGTGGTGACCGCCCTCGGCCGCGCAGCGCAGGAAGGCGCCGCGTTCCGGATAGTTGTCCGACTGCACGAAGCCGAACTTCTCCACGTAGAAGCGCTCGGTGGCCTTCACGTCCGTGACGAAGAACACCACGTGGCCCACCTCGATGGGCGCGGCGCGCTCGTAGACCGGGCTGCGCTGGTTCAGGCGCGGCTTGTCGTTCCACGTGTTCATCACCGCGCACTCCACCTGCACTTCGCGCTTGCGCGAGACCTGGAAGCGCACGGCCAGCCCGTTCGGGTCCGTGCAGCCCACGCGCGCGCCGTCCTGCTGGCGCACGAAGCTCGGCTCGGCGCCGATGGCGTCGGTAATCGCCTCCAGCGACGCCTGATCCGCCACGCCCCACACCACCTCGCGCAGCGTGGGGCCGTCCTCGATGGCCGGCGCCAGCGCCGGATCGGCGATCTTGCGCACCAGCACGCGGCAGCCGTTCAGCGTTTCGAAGTCCAGCGCCTCGGCGTCGTCGCGCTTGACGGTCAGACCCCAGTCACTGAAGAAGCCACGGCACGCGTCGAAGTCGTCGGCGCCGTAGGTGATTTCGTCGATTCCCAATACCTTCATCTTGCTTCTCCGTCCTGCCGGTTGATACCCGGGCTCAGTTGGCCCACGGCAGCGGTTGTTCGTTCAGGCCCCAGTACACGGCCTTCTGTTCCATGTATTGCAGGATGCCCAGTCGTCCCTTCTCGCGGCCCAGGCCGCTGTCCCGCCAGCCGCCGAACGGGGTCGAGATCGAGAACTGCTTGTAGGTGTTGATCCACACGTTGCCGGCTTGCACGGATCGTGCCACCCGCCAGGCGCGCTTGTAGTCGCGCGTCCAGATGCCGGCGGCCAGCGCGTAGATGCTGTCGTTGGCCTGGGCGATCAGGTCGTCCTCGTCGTCGAACGGCATCGCCACCAGCACCGGCCCGAAAATTTCCTCCTGGCAGATGCGCGCGTTGTTGTCGAGCCCTTCGATGATGGTCGGCGTGTAGAAATAGCCGTTGGCCAGGCCCGCCACGTCCGGGCGCATGCCGCCCGTGCGCAGCTGGCCGCCATCTTCCACGCCCATCGCCACGTAGGATTCGATGCTGTCGCGGTGCCGGTCGGTGATCAGCGGCCCCATCTGGGTGCGCGCGTCGGCCGGATCGCCCACGCGCAGCCTGGCGGCGGCGGCGGCCAGGCGGTCCATGAACGGCTCGTACTTCGCGCGTGCCACGAACAGGCGCGAGCCGGCGATGCACGATTCGCCCGACGAACTGAAGATGCCATACAGCACGCCGTTCACCGCGTGGTCCAGGTCGGCGTCATCGAAGACCATGGTCGGGGACTTGCCGCCCAGCTCCAGCGACACCGGCATCATCTTGTCGGCGGCGATGTGGGCGATGTGCTTGCCGGTGGTGGTGCCGCCCGTGAACGACACGCGGCGCACCAGCGGATGCTTGGTGATGGCGTCGCCGATCACCGAGCCCTTGCCGGGCAGCACGCTGATCAGGCCCCGGGGCACGCCGGCTTCCTCGCAGATCGCGGCCAGTTCCAGCGCCATCAGCGGCGTCACTTCGGCCGGCTTGACCACCACGGCGTTGCCGGCGGCGAGCGCAGGCGCCATCTTCTGCGCCTCGCTGGCAATCGGCGAATTCCACGGCGTGATGGCGGCCACCACGCCCATCGGCTCGTAGACGCTCATGGTCAGGCAGTCGCCCCGTTGCGGCGTAATGGATTCCTCCATGGTCTCGCAGGCGGCGGCGAAGAACTGGAACGTGGCGGCGGCGCTGGCGACGAGCGCGCGCGTCTCGCTGATCGGCTTGCCGTTGTCCAGGCGCTGGCGCTGGGCCAGCGGCTCGGCGCGGGCGCGGATCAGCTCGGCCACCCGGTACAGCACGGCGGCACGCTCATGCTGCTTGCGCTGCGCCCAGCCGCTGGTCAGGAACGCGCGATGGGCGCCCTGCACGGCTTCTTCCACATCGGCCAGGCTGGCCGCGTTCAGTTCGGCCACGACTTCGCCGGTGGCGGGGTAGCGCGTGGCGTAGCGGTCGCCCGAGCCCAGGCGCCAGGCGCCGGCGATGCAGATCGGGAGGACTTGTTGTGTGCTCATGTCAGATTCACTTCAGATCGACACCGCGTGGGCGCGGTTGCCGAGGGCGCGCACCACGCTGAACACGGTCAGCGCGGACGTCTTGGGGTTGGCCGCGAGGGGCTTGCCGCGCATGGTCAGCTCGAAGCCGCCAAACGCGCCGCGTGCTTCCACGTGGTGGACGTTCTCCTCCGCGTGCGGATCGGCCAGCAGCTTGACCGAGGTGCGGTCGAGGCCGAGCCCCGCCAGCGACACGGTGGCGGCCACATTGGCGTTCTTCGGATAGAGCCGCGCGGCGTCGCGCGCGGTGCCTTCGAAGATCACCGTGGCTTCGGTCAGGGCGTCGAGGTCGAACAACTCCGCCGCCGGCGTGCCGGCCCAGGCGCGGGCCGGCTTGCGGCCGGTGTAGATGACCTCGTCCAGCCCGCCCACGCGGGCGGCAGCCAGCGCGTCGATGGCGCCGATGGCGCCCGACAGCAGCTGCACCTGCGTGTTGCCACGGCGGGCCGCCGCTTCCAGGCGCTCGGCCATGCCCGGCTCGGACAGCGCGCCGACCGACACCACCATGCACGGAATGCCACGCTCGAGCGCCGGCACGATGTGCTCCTCCAGCGCGCGATGGCCCGCGCACTCCACGAGCAGGTCCGGGCGGCGGTCGCCGTCGGCCAGCCCGGTGGCCACGCGCACATTGGGCGCCAGCGCCGACAGCGCGCCGCGTGCCTCGTCCATCGTGCCCGCCGGCACGATCACAACGTCGAACACGACATCCGGGTCCGACTTCAGCAGTTCCAGCACGCCGCGGCCAATCGCCCCGCAACCCACCATGGACACATGCAGCATGGACGTTCTCCTGGTTGGCTTAAGCCGCCGCCGCAGCGGCTGCCGCCGGGGTCGATGCGGGGCTGGCGGTCGGGCTGGCGGTCGGGCTGGCGGTCGGGCTGGCGGTCGGCTGCTGCTTGTTGACCGGCGGGCCGGCGAACACGGTCTTGAAGCTGCCGATGGACAGCATGTCGATTTCCAGCAGGAACGGGCCCGGCTCGACCGTGGCCTCTTCCAGCGCCGCGCCGATGTCGGCGAGGTTGCTCACGCGGCGGTGACGCAACGCGAGCGACTTCGAGAGCTGGGCGTAGTCCGGCGTGTGCAGGTCCACGTAGTGGCGGCGGCCGCCGTACTGCGCGTCCTGGATGTTCTTGATCACGCCGTAGCCCTTGTCGTTCATCAGCACGATGACCATGTCGGCACGCTCCTGCACCGCCGTGGCGAGTTCGCCCAGGTTCAGGATGAAGCCGCCATCGCCGGCCAGCGTGAAGGTCTTCTTGCCCGAGGCCGTGGCCGCCGCGCCAATGGCGGCGCCGATGCCCATGGCGAGGCCCTGGCCGATGCCGCCGCCCAGCGCGTGCACACCGGCGCGGGAGTCGAAGATCTGCAGGTGGCGGTTGCCCCAGGTGCTGTTGGACACCGTGACGTCACGCACCCAGTTGAAGTTGCGGCCCACCGCCTGCTGGAGCGCCTGCACCAGCGCGCTGTACGGGCCGAGGCCGTCCACCAGCGCGCCCACGGCCACGTCGTGGGCACGGCGCAGGTCGGCGGCGAAGCCGGCGTCCACTTTCAGGCGGCCTTCAAGCCGATCGGCGAGGCCATCCAGCGCCAGGGCGGCGTCGCCGCTGACGAAGTAGTCGCTCTGGTAGCAGCGGCCTTCCGAGGCCGGATCGGCGTCGATGCGCAGCAGCGGGCGCGGCAGCTTCAGCTCGTACTTCAGGGTTTCATTGCCGCGCAGGCGCGAGCCGACCACCAGCATCGCATCGCACGTCTGGTAGAAGGTCTCGATGGGCTTGTGGAGGTTGTAGGCGCCCAGCGAGCGGGGATCGTCCTCCGCCACGATGCCACGGCCCTGCGTGGAGGTGACCACGCCAAACCCCATGTCCAGCAGGCGCTTGACCTGCTGGCTGGCGTGGCGCGCGCCGCCGCCGAGCCACAGCATCGGCCGGCGGGCCTTGGCCAGCTGGTCGGCCAGCGCGTCGAGCGCGCGGGCCGAGGGCTGGTGCTGCGGCACCGGCAGCGGCTGCAGGTCCGCCGGCATCGGGATCAGCGCGGCCTGGATGTCGATGGGGATCTCCACGCTGACCGGGCCGGTCGGCGCCGTCAGCGCGGTCTGCACGGCCAGCTTGATGGTGGAGAGCGCGGTGTCGGCGCTGCGGATGCGGAAAGCGGCCTTCGACACGGCCTTCAGCATGGTGAGCTGGTCCGGGGCTTCGTGGATGTAGGCGAGGCTCTGGTCCAGGTACGGCGTTTCGATCTGGCCGGTGATGTGGAGCAGCGGCGTGCCGGCCGTCAGGGCCTCGACCATGGCGCCGGCGGCATTGCCCGCCGCGGTGCCCGTGCTGGTCAGGCAGACGCCCAGGCCGCCCGTGGTGCGGGCGTAGGCATCGGCCATGTTGGTGCCGCCCGCTTCGCCGCGCGCCGGCACGAAGCGGATCTTGCCGCGCTCGCCCATCGCATCGAGGATGGGCATGTTGTGGATCGAGATCACGCCGAAGGCGGCCTTGACGCCGCACTGCTCGAGGAAGGCCGCGATGGCGCAGCCCACGGTGACTTGTTGTTGTTCGTTACGCATGACGGGAGAGTCCTCCGGAAATATCGATATGGCTGCCCGTGGTGTACGAAGACAACGGCGAGGCAAGGAACAGGATGGCGCGGGCGGCTTCCTGCGGCAGGCCGAGACGGCCCAGTTGGATGTTCTTCTGGCGGGCCAGACGCGCGGTCCACGCGGTCCAGTCCAGGTGGCGGTCTTCCTCCGGGCGCGCGTCGAAGCGGCGGCGCCACTGGCCGGACTCGACGAGCCCGATCAGGATGCCGTTCACGCGCACGCCGCGCGGCGCGAATTCGGTGGCCAGCGAGCGCACCAGGTTGTGCACGCCGGCGCGCGCCGCCGAGGTCGCCACCATATGCGGCTCCGGCTGGGTGGCGAGCAGCGAATTTACGCAGACCACGGCGCCCTGCCCCGACTGCTCCAGCTGCGGCAGGAAGGCGCGGGTCGGGTGGATCACCGAGAAGAACTTCAGTTGCAGCTCCTCCAGCCACGCCGCGTCCTCGGTGCTGGCGAAGGTCGACACGCGGCCCTGGCCGGCGTTGTTGACCAGCATGTCCACCGGGCCAAGTTCGCGCGCCACGTCGGCGGCGAAGGCGTTGACCTGCGCGGCCTGCAGCACGTCGCACCGGGCCGCGTAGAGGCGGCAGCCGGTGAAACGTGCGCGCAGCGAGGCCTCGGCCTGCCGCAGCCGCTGTTCGTCACGGCCGCACATGGCCACGGCGGCGCCGGCTTCCAGCAACAGTTCGACGGTCGCCAGCCCGATGCCGGAGGACCCGCCGGTCACGACGGCTACCTTGCCGTCGAGTTGAATCATGGACATCGTCCTCACTCCCCTCTTTTGCTCATTCCCGATGTAAAGACACGACCTTGCCGTGCCCGTTGGCCCGATGCGGCCGGTAATCCAGCAGCCGCGACAGCTCGCGCGCGGACTCCCTCACCCGCTCCACCATCAGCCCGAGCTGGTCCGGGTCGATGCGCGACGCCGGGATCGTGGCGCCCAGCGCGGCGGTGACCTTGCCGGTGCGGTCGCGCACGGGCGCGGCGATGGTGGAGATGCTGGCTTCAAAGAAGCCTTCGTGCAGTACGTAACCGCGCGAGCGGTCTTGCTGCACCATCTCGAACAGCGCATCCACTGTGCGCGGCGTGCTGTCCGAGTAGATCTGCAGCTGTGGCTCCGGATAGATCTCGCGCAGCTGCGCCAGCGACAGGTCTTCCAGCAGCACGCGCCCCAGCACGGTGGCATGCACCGGCAGGCGCGTGCCCACGTTGACGTTGCTGGCGAACGGGCGCGACGCCGCCGACTTGGCGACGTAGACCACCGAGCGCCCGTCGCGCACCACGAGGTTGCACGGGTACTCGATTTCATCGCGCAGCTTGTTCAGCAGCGGCGCGCCCAGTTCGGTCAGCTCAAGCGAGGCCAGGTAGTCGAAGCCGAGCCGGAGCACGGCCAGGCCCAGCCGGTATTCGCGGCCGCCGTCGGCGCGTTCCACGTAGCCCGTGGCTTCCAGCGTCGCCAGCAGGCGGAACACCGTGGAGCGGGGTACGTCGAGCCGGCGCGCAAGGTCGGCCGCCGACAGCACGCGGTCACGCGCGCTGAACTCGGCCAGCAGGCGCAGGCCACGCTCCAGGCCGGGCACGATGTACCGGTCCTGGATCTCGGCGGGCAGTGGTTGGGTGCTCATGGCTAGCGATGTCGACGGTCGGCGCGCGGGTTCAGCGCTTGACCTGGGTGAGCGGGTGCTCGGGTGGGTACGTCGGCGTGATCGGCTTCTTGGCGCCGAGCATCACGCACATCAGCGCGTCTTCCTCGCCGATGTTGATTTCCTCGCGATACACGCCCGGCGGCACCGAGACGAGGTCGCGGTCGGTCAGGATGGTCTCGAAGCGCTCGCCGTCCTTCTCCAGGATCAGCTTGATCTTGCCGCGCAGGATGAAGAAGACCTCTTCCACATCGGTGTGCAGGTGCGACGGGCCTTCGTGGCCGGCCGGGATGATCATCGTGGAGAACGTGAAGTGCTCGGACGGCACCGTGTTGGTGTCGGCGGCCACGCCGGTACCGCCGGTGCCGAGGTAGCGCATCTGGGCGCGACGGTACTTCGGGTCGTAGTCGGCCTGGAACTTCAGGGCGTCCCAGTCGTACCGGCGGGTGGAGAAGCGCGCCACGCGGCTCTCCATCCACTGGTCGAACGAGGCGTCGGCAGGACGCTCCCAGCTGCGCTTGATGTTTTCCTGTTGGGACATATCGCTCATTTGATCGGGTTCCTTGGTTTCAGTGCATGACAAAGCCGCCGTTCACGGCCAGGGTCTGGCCGGTGACGAAGCGGGAGAGGCCGGACAGCGCGAACAGCACGGCGCCGCAGACATCGTCGGGGACTTGCTCGCGCTGGAGCGCGCGCTGGTTGCGGTACAGGTCGTGGCGGTGCTGCGGCACGTATTCGGTGGCTTCCACCAGCGTGAGGCCCGGCGCCACGGCGTTGACCGTGACCTGCGCATCGCCCAGTTCACGGGCCAGCGAGCGGGTCATGCCGATGATGGCGCTCTTGCTGGCCACGTAGGCCAGCAGGTTGGGCGCGCCCCACAGCGGGGTGTCCGAGGCCAGGTTGACCACGGCGCCCCGGCCGCTGGCGCGCAGCGCGGGCGTGCAGGCGGCGGTCATCAGCCAGGTGCCGCGCACGTTCACGTTCATCACGCGGTCCCAGGTGGCCACGTCCAGCGCGGTCAGGTCGCGGCCGCCCGAGTCGGTGACCGCGCCGTTGTTGACCAGGCCGTCGAGCCCGCCGAGCGCTGCCACGGCGGCGGTAGCGCAGGCCTGTACCGAGGCCGGGTCGTTGAGATCCAGCGTCAGCGGCACGGCGTGGAAGCCGCGCGCCTGCAGGGCGGCGGCCGATTCCTGCACACGATCGGCGAGGATGTCGGCCATCGCCACGGCGCCGCCGGCTTCGGCAATCGCGGTGGCGAAGGCCAGGCCGAGGCCGCGCGCGGCGCCGGTCACCAGGACCTTGCGGCCGGCAAGGAGGTTGGCCGTCGGGTTGCCAACTTCGGTGTCACGCATGGCTGGGGACTCCGCCGGCCGGTTGCAGCATCGCCACCGGTTCGTTGGCCACTTCGGCATCGGCACGGCGCTTCAGCAGGCGGCGGACGCGGGTAATGCCGGCGTCGTGTTGGTACAGCATCTCGTGGTCGCGCGCGTTCGGCGCCATCGACTCCAGCACCACGCGGTCTTGCTCGAGGACGTCCCAGTGCAGCCCTTCCAGACGGTTGCGATACAGGAAGCGCCACACGTCGCGCTCCCAGCCCTGCACGTGGCGGGTGCGCCAGAAGAACACCAGGCAGTGGTCCTCGTCCACCGGCGTAGCCATGCCGACGATGCCGAACGGGCCGCCGGGGCCGACCTTGTCACGATAGGGGATGGACAGGCGCAGCCAGAGCGTGCCGGTCTCGCCGAATTCCACCCAGTCGAAATTCACGCCGCGCTGGCCGGTCTTCTCGAAGATCAGGCCGCTGTCGGTCTCGCGGATCTGCATGACGGCCGACTTCTCGCCGCTGGCCATCGAGTGCGAGACGGCGTGCAGGTAGGCGCCGTGCATCGGGTCCATGACGTTGTCGATCGCGTAGCGGTAGTTGCAGTCCCAATGGGCCACGCAGAGGAAGTTGCTGTGCTCGTCGCTGACCAGTTCCTCGGGCAGGCGCAGGGCGTCGGCTTCGGTCGGGGCGCTGTCGCCGAACCACAGGAAGATCGCGCCGGCCTGCTCCTGCACCGGGTAGCTGCGCACGCAGGTGCGGCCTTCCAGCGGGCAGCTATCCACGGCCGGCACGCTCTTGACCTGGCCGTCGCCGCCCACCTCCACGCCGTGGTACCAGCAGGCCACGCGGTCACCGAGGTTCCAGCCCATCGACAGGCGTGCGCCACGGTGCGGGCAACGGTCTTCGAGCGCGTGCAGCGCGCCGGCGTTGTCACGCCACACGACGATGTTCTGGCCCAGGCGGGTAATGCCGATGGGGGCGTGGGTGACCTGCCACGACGCCGCCACCGGATACCAGTAGTTGCGCAGGCCGCTGTTCAGGCGCGCTTCGGCGCGTGCTTGCTTGTTCGATTCCATGTCTTGTCTCGCTGGGGTTCCGGAGTCAGGCGCCCAGGCGGCGCATTTCGGCGAGGAACGCAGCCTCGGTCCACGGCTGGCCATCGGCGGCCAGGAAATTCGTGCGGTTGAACGCGCGGACGATGTCGCCCGGGTTCTTGGCGCCGCCCTCGAACGCAGCCTCCAGGGCATCGGCGAGCGCGTTCTCGTACGCGGTGGGTGCCGCCGCACGGGTCTGCCAGACGATGTTGGCAACCTTGCCCGGCTGCTCGATATGGCCCTTGCCCGCTACGTTGTTCGGCGCGGGGCGCTCCCACGGCACCAGGTTCGGGTTATACGAGAGGCTTTCCATTGCGCTTTGCTCCATGGCTTGCTTTGTTGGGGACGGCGGGTTCAACCGCGCTCGCATCCTCAGGCTAGTTTGTTTTACCTGTGAAACACGAGTTTAAATATTGAACACAGGTACGACTATAGACAACGACGCTTCAAAAATTGACTAGGGTTAACCCCTTGAATCGCCAGATCGTGGCGGAGAAGTGACCGGTAGCCGGCTGCTATCGGTCCTGAAACCCTTGCCTCAGTCGTGCAGCGTGGCGCAGACCCGTTGGGCGACGGCCTGGGGCTGCTCGATGTAGCAGGCGTGGCCGGCGTCGGCGATCAGGTGGAACGGAAACTGGAATCGCCCGGCCAGCGCGGACGAGGCGGCCGGCGTGGTCACCACGTCCTGGGCGCCGCAGCCAACGTGCATGGGGCGCGAGGCGTCAGCGAGGTATTCGTCGATGTCATCGCCACAGAGCAGTGCCACGGCCTGGCGATAGCCGTCCGGATGCAGGCGGCGCATGTTCCAGCGCACCCAGGCCTGGGCATCGGGCGTGGCCGCCGGGCTGAGCAGGCGGGTGGGGCCGCGCTGGGCGAGACCATCGACGCCAAGGGTGTCGAGCGCTTCAAGCCGCTGGGCCGATACCTCGCGCGACTTGGTCTCGTTGCCCGGCGCGCCATAGCCGAGCGCGGGACTCAACAGGAGGAAGCTGGCCGGTTGCATGTCTGATGCGGCATGGGCGGCGTAGCCGGCGGCCATCAGCGCGCCGAGCGAATGGCCGACGATCAGGTCCGGGCTCACCTGGAGCGCAGCCAGCAGTTGCTCCAGCCGTGCGGCGTAGTCCTGGGCGGTGGGCGCGGACATCGGCAACGGGGTGGAATCGCCGTAACCGGGCGCGTCCCACGCAATGACCCGCGCCCCGGCGGCGAGCAGGCTCGCGCAAGGCAGCCAGGACGCCGCGCCGGAACTGATGCCGTGCAGCAGCACGATCACCGGACCGCGCGCGCCGCCGACCCGGCAAGACACGCGTGTGCCCTGCGCATCGACCATCACGGTGCGCGCCGCGAAATGGTTGTCCAGTGCCGCCAGGAGGTCGGCGCCCGGGTCAAGTGCTCGATGGGGCGCATTTTGTTCCATATGTGAAACCTGTATTTATAAATAAAACTCCTCGACTATAGGCCGGGTTCCGGGACGTGCGGGATCAGGGTAAACAAGTAGAAGAAATCCACGCCAGGCGCGCCGCCATCACGCAAGGTCCGCACGGCCTCGGCATGCCCCGCAACGGGGCATCGGCGGATTTCACCCGAAAGCGGCTTTCTGCATGGCTTTGCCGAGCGAGGACTGACTTCGCCCGCGCTGCCACTTTCGCAAAGGCGGTGCGCCGCCGTGGAAGCCGCGCACCACAACGATTCCAGGGCTTTGTGGCATCGGCGCCATGCCGCGGCGTCGCCACGCCGCCTCACTAGGGTTCCCCCTGATCTACGCCGCAGGCTCTCCTGTCTATATTTCGCTGAACGTTTCCTATGTAGTTCATTGTTTTACTAATGAAACGAACAGACGGATCGGTCCCCATCATTGCCCGGCCGGACGGAAACGCAGACGAGCCCACGAAAACTAAAGAAGGAAACGGTAGATGAAGATCGGAAAGTACGCGGCAGGCCTGCTGGCCGCAGCGCCCCTGCTGGCCTCGGCGCAATCGTCCGTCACACTGTATGGCGTGGTGGACACCGGCGTCGAGTTCGTCAACAACGTCGGCGCGGCCGGCAATAGCGTGGCTCGCATGAACACGCTGACCGGCACCGTACCGTCCCGCTGGGGCCTGCGCGGCACCGAGGATCTCGGCGGCGGCCTGAAGAGCGTCTTCGTGCTGGAGTCCGGCTTCGCGCCGGATTCGGGCACCGCCAACCAGGGCGGGCGCCTGTTCGGGCGCCAGGCGCTGGTCGGCCTGAGCGGCAAATGGGGCCAGGTCTCGTTCGGCCGCCAGTACACCATGCTGTTCTGGGCCGTGCTCGACCCGGACATCCTCGGGCCGAACGCGTTCGGCTCCGGTTCGATGGACAGCTACATCCCGAACACGCGCGCCGACAACGCCATCGCGTACAAGGGCACCTTCGGCGGCCTGACCGTGGGCGGCACGTACAGCTTTGGCCGCGACGTGGCCAACGCCGGCCCAAGCCCGGCCGGCACGAACTGCGCTGGCGAGAATCCGGCGGACAAGTCGCAGTGCCGCGAGTGGTCCGCCATGATCGGCTGGGACCAGAAGACCTGGGGCATTACCGCCGCGTATGACTCCCAGCGCGGCGGCCCGGGCGCCTTCGCCGGCCTGACCAGCAGCAGCTTCCGTGACGACCGTGCCTCGCTGGCCGGTTACGTGCTGCTCGATCGCACCAAGATCGGCGCCGGCGTGATCCGCCGCGAAAACCAGGGCAGCGCCACGCCGATCTCGGCGCTGTACTACATCGGCGCCGCGTACGACATCACGCCCGCGTTCACGCTGGCTGGCCAGGTCTACTATCTGAACTACAACAGCAGCGATAACAAGTCGATGCTGTACGCCATCCGCGGCATGTACAACTTCAGCAAGCGCACGGCCGTCTATGCGACCGCCGGTTTCATCAACAACGACGGCAACCTGACGTTGTCCGTCAGCGGCGCGCAGGCCGGCGCCAACACGAAGCCGGGCGGCCAGCAGTTTGGCGCCATGCTCGGCATCAAGCACATCTTCTAATAGCGGCGGACGCATGCGGCGCCGGGCAGCGTGTCCTCTGCCTAGGCGCCGCTCGCCACAAGCCCGATGGGAAATCCGGCACAGCACCGTTTCCCCGACTCCTTCGCGCAGAGATGCCCCCGCATCGGGCGCGAACCCTGACAAGAGGTGTTTCGACCATGAAGACTGTCCGCCGCAACGTACTCGCCGCCATGGGTGCGGCCTTCGGCGCTGCCGCCCTGCTCTCCGCCCTGCCCGCGATGGCCCAGGGCAGCTACCCCAACAAGCCGATCACCATCGTGGTGGCCTACCCCGCCGGCGGCGACGTGGACGTGCTCGCCCGCCTGATGGCCGACAAGCTCGGCGCGCGGCTGAAGCAGTCGGTGGTGGTGGAAAACCGCACCGGCGCCGCCGGCACCATCGGCAGCGCCTACGTGGCGCGCGCCGCCGCCGACGGCTACACGCTGCTGTTGGCGCCCAACACGCTGTCGATCGCCCCCCTGGTGCTGAAGTCCGGCACCGGCGCCACCTACGACGTGCAGAACGACTTCACGCCGATCATCCAGCTCGGCACGCAATCGCTGTTCGTGGTGGTGGCCAAGACTACCGGCATCACCAAGATGAGCGACCTCGTGGCGCGCGCCAAGGCCGGCAAGCTGGAGACGTATGCCACGCCGGGCAATGGCTCGCCGATGCATATCATGGGCGAGATGTTCAACAAGTCGGCCAGCGTGAAGATCGCGCAGGTGCCGTACCGGGGCACGGCGCCCGCCATCGTCGATGTGCTGGGCGGACAGGTGCCGATGACCTACGTGACCTACGGCGCCGTGGCGCAATACGTCGGCAACGGCAGCCTGGTGCCGCTGGCCGTGGCCGACACCAAGCGCTCCCCGTTCGCGCCGAACGTGCCGACGCTGGGCGAGCTGGGCTACAAGGACGTGGATATTGGCGCCTGGCAGGCGATGCTGGGCCCGAAGAACCTGCCGCCCGAGATCGTCCGCACGCTGAACAGCCATGTGAACGAGATCCTGAAGCAGCCCGACGTCATCGCCAGGATGGCGACCATCGCCGTCACACCGGTCGGCGGCGAGCCGGCCGTGCTCCAGAAGCTGATTGCGGCGGACACCGCCCGCTACACCAAGCTCGTGAAGGAATTCAACATCCAGGCCGATTAGGCGTCTGAATCTTGAAGGTGCCGGCGCCGAAAACACCGGTAGTACTGGCCACCCCGGCATTGCTGCCGGGGTTTTTTTGTTTGAGCTGATCCCGAATCCAGAACACGGAGACGGCGTACGACATCACCAAGAAGAGCATGCCGGCTAGTAACATCCCCACCATTCGCCATCGATAAACATGGCGCCTCAGGAAAGCGATCACGAGCACCACCAGCCCGGCAAGGATAAGCAAGAGTCCGAAGAACGCGGCAATGGCGAAGTAGGCGGCGGCAGGTCCGACGTACAGATCGTTGCGCTTGAACGGTGTCAGCATCAATGCGATGCAATAGATCATGCCGTCCAGGGCAAACAGCACGGCGATCCCTTGCATAACCCTCAGGAGCACAGCTTTCGGCCTCATCGCAGCCCCTCTTGGCGCAGTCGCTTTGCCAACTCCGTCCAGCGGCGTGGGCTGTCATCCATCACATGCGCGTAGTAAAAGTGGCCTTCCCCTTTATTGGCAATGAACTGCTTTGCAAGAACAGGTGAAGTGGCAATCAATTCACCCCAAGGCATGCCCGCGTAGATCGGGTCACCGTGCCTCCCGAGATCGATCGTCACGACCTTTCTGATGTTCGGGTGCGCAAGGAGGTCCGACAGGAATTCGACATCGATCGGTGACGCGATTAAGACGAGATGGTCTATCACGTGCCCTCCTCGCGCATATGACCACGCGGTCTGCGCAGCGAGCAATGAGCCATAGCTGTAGCCGACAAGGTTGAACTGAGGCGCCTCAGGCACCATTCCGCTCGTAATCGTCCACTCGCCATCGTCGCGATAGCGCACACTGAATCCGGATCTGATCGCGTCCAGGATCATGCCAACCGGCGCCGTTCCCTCTGGCAAATCCGCTGTCGCCGAGTTCGTCAAGCCGGCGAAACAGTGCTCGATCCCCGCCTTCCGGAACGCCTCCAGTTGTGGCCGCACGTAGTCTCCGTCGAGCCCAGCTCCGCCCCAGTACAACGTCCCGCGCGGCCGCAGAAGGTATTCGTTCGTCGACGGTTTTTCCGCAGCCAAGTGCGTTACACCGGGATTCGGCGTGGCGGCTACCGCGGCTTCCTCCTCCTGCTCTGGCGACCGGTCTACTTCGATCGAAAAGATATGCTGCGACGGCAGCACGCGCGGGTGCTCCTTGCACTTGCAGAACACGCGCGCGCCCGACACCAGAATCTGCTTCCCATGCAGCGAATATCTCGGATCGCAGTCGTTGTACACCGGCCCGCCCACCTTGCACGCCGGGCAGGTCGCATGGTCGCCTTCCACGCCAACATTGACGCCGTGGTGAATCGTGTACGTGTTGAGCGCTATCAGTACGCCACCTGTCGTGGTGGCGTTCCCGTTCAACAGTGCATAGCGTAAATCCCGCATGACCCTTCCTCCTTATCCAGACGATGGCTGGCACCTTCGCCCTATTCGAGGAAGAAATCTTTGGCGCAAATCAAGGAAAGGATGCGGCGCGATCCGCTGCTTTCGGTGCGGATCTGAGGGGAAATAGGAAGGGTCCGACCGGCTCAGAATTGAAGCGGGGCGGGTATCGGCTCTCCGGCCGGCCCGCCCCAGTTCCGCCTGGTACCCGCTCCTAGGACTTGGTGATATCAAACACAACGTTCACTGGCGATGGGCCGAACGATCCGTTCGGGACCACGCCGGACTGGTTGACGCCCGGCTTCGTCCAGTCGCACACACCGTTGGGGAAGATGGCCTGCAGACGCGTCATCTCAGCGCCCGAGAACATCACCGTGTAGTCAGACGCCGCAATCGGCTTCAGCGTGCACTTGATGATGTTGCCCGCTACGGGCCCGCCCGCTGCGATGCGCGTGGCCGTCCACGAGGGGAACAGCCCGTTGCAGGTGGTGTTGCCGATGGCACTCAGCGTCTGGCGCTCGTTGACGAAGGTCGCGGCGTCGCTCCAGCAACCATCCACCGCCGTGGCCGGCTTGTGGGTGACCACCTTGTCCTTCTGCGCGGTGGTCGTCACATCGGCCTTGTACGCCGCGACCCACTGAATGAAGGTGTTCCACGCCGTATCGGCCGGTACAGGATTGCCGCGCCACATCACGTGGTTGTTGCTATCGCCGTTGGCCGCCACCATCCGCTCGCGCAGGGCGAAGTGGAAGTACTGGTAGTGGTAGCCCGAGTCGTCGTTATAGATGCCCGTCACGTCGAACACGGGGATGGCCGCCAGCCCGCCATTGGTGCCGATCTGCAGGCCGCTCTGCTGCGCGCGCAGGATGGCGCCGGGGTCACCCTCGGTGCGATTGGCCACATAGTTGGCATCCTGGTCATAGCCGCCGACGTTCTCGTTCAGGTCCAGGAACTGCGTGGTGGTGATCGCCCCGCTGTTCAACGCCGCGAGGCCGTACTGCACGCCCACGTTGTCGTAGGGCCTGAGCGCGAAGCCGGTGGCCTTGTCGACGCCATAGACGTTCTTCGCGGCATCGTAGACCGTGGGGCGCACGCCGGTCTTGTTGTTGACCGGGTCATAGCGCACCGACGTTGGCACCACGCTGTTGAAGACGCCGGAGTTGTAGCCCGCGTAGTCCACGCGCGCCGGCACCGGATCGGTACGGCCAGCCTGATTGGCGGCATCCTCGAAGGCCTTTCGGCTCTTGTAGCCGGTGACCGCCGCGATCTGCGCGTCCGTCAGCGCCGACGGGAATAGCGTGATGTAGTGCGTGATCAGGTGCCCGTCAGACCCTGCGAAGGCAATCGAGAGCGGGTCGGGGAAGGTGCACGAGATCAGCACGCCATCGAGCAACCCCGGGATGCGATCCGCCGGCTGCGTGCTGCCATAGGAGCCGCCCGAGCAGCCTGCGCTCACCGTGAACACCGGCACGCCGAAGCGTTCGATCGTGGCTTCCTTCGACATCATTGCCGCCTCGCTGGCCAGCACCGCGTTGCAGTTGTTCGACGCATGCTGCAGCGTGTTGGCGAACGTTGCATAGCCCTCGGCCAGCCGCTGCGTGTTGAGCAGGCTGAAGTCGAAGCCTGCGCTCTGGATGTTGCCGATCGCCCCGCCCTGGATATACCAGCCGCCGGGGCAGCCGAAGCCTTCCACGGCGATGAGGCGCCGGTTCCATGCCTTGGGCGGAGAAGTCGGCGTGGGTGCGGATTCGGTCGTCGGATCATGCAGGACGGCGTTCTGGTAGATGCCGCGATCGACGGTACCCGTTTCCACGCGCACGATGAAGGGCGCCTGGGTGCCGCTGAGCGTGGTGACCGTCGCCACGTCCGCAGGGCGCGTCCTGGTGTCAGTCATAGGTTTCAGCGCCCCACCCTGCGTAGACTGGTAGAGATAGGTCACGCGCGTGGCCACGCTGCAGTTCTCGTCGAGCGGCGCGCCGAGCGTGGAGCCGTCCGGCAGCGCGAACGTGCTGGTCTGGCAGACGAACGGCGTCTGGAAGGGACCCGAGATCACCGGACCAGTGATCGGGTAGTTGGTCATCGTGATGGTCTTGGAAGCCTTGCCCACACTGGCCGTCACGGAATTCGTGCCATTGACGAGCCCGGTCAGCACAGCTTGCTGGTGGGAGGAATCGGTGGGACTGGTCTTGAACTGGGCGCTGACGTCATTGCCGTTCAGCGAGACCTTGAGGGGGCGATCGTTGTTGACCGTGGAAGGCACGCCGATGTCGATCAGCGCATTGCCGCCGGTCACATAATCGGGTTGCGACGAAAGCAGCTGGACGGTTGGCGCGATGCCCGGGTCATCGTCTCCGCCTCCGCCGCACGACGAAAGGCCGATTAGCATAATGCCGGCGAGCGCGACGCCGAGCATTCTCCTGATGGATTTCATGGGAGTCTCCTAATGTTTTTAATGTTTTCAGACAGGCCTGTCATGGATCAGCTGCCTGAGGCCAGCTTAGGAGGCGGTCATCGGCTTTACAACGCGCGTGCAAATTCGCAACGATGCCTTGAAAGAACTGCGCGCGTCTGTGATGTGCGGTTCATCGCCTTAAGGCGTGGCGTGTAAGAACGCCAAGAAACGTGGTGCGATGCGGGGTGGATTTCCTGCGCGCGTTGAAGTTTTGGACGCTGGCTTTTACAACGCGGCGTCCACCATCGCGACAGCCAACCCGACGAGCAACGCCACGGCCGAACCGATAAACCAGCGCACCGTCTGCCGATATTCAGCGACGGCATCATCCTCGATCCGCAGCGCGCGAAATAGCGCGACGATCTGCAGCGCCACGGCGATCAGCAGTGCGGCAGCGGCGAGGATCGCAAGCGTGCCCCATCGCCCAGGTGTCTCGAGCCCCCAGAATTTCCAAAATGCCAGCGAGAAGCCAAGCAGGACTGTAATCGCCGTGATGATGCCTTGCCGGAATCCGGAAGGAACGACTTGCGGCGTGGGAGGTTGGGGCGGGGTGGACGCGGCGTCTTGCTGGGCGGGAGGTGGCAGGGTCATGGCTTGCCTTGTCTTCTGGGGCGCCAGTCGAGTATAGGTGCCGGGATCCACAGAATGCGAATCCTCTCATGGACTGGCGAGGGTGGGATGAGGAAGACTGATCCGACTGAACGACCTACCTCCTGGATCCAAGATGCGTATGCCTGAATCAAAACTGCCTCCGGCCGCCCAGCCACCAACCGGTCCATCGAGCCGCGCGGCCAATGCCGATGCCGTGCTCGCCGGCATTGATGGGGTGCTGGAACTGCTCGAGAAGCAGAGCGAGACGTCCGAGCCTTCGTATAACGCCTATTGCCTGCTGGGACTGGTGCGGGGGAAGTTGGCAGAGGTGTTGCAGAAGGCCGGCCAGCCATAGGGCTGGGGCGGCCCCCAATTCGCCGCCCTTTCCGCCGTCAGTTGCTAGCAGCGACGCCGGATGTCTCGGCCGAGATGGTCTCCACGCCCAGCAACGGTGCGCCGGTCAGCTTGACCGGACCCGCGCCTGGCGCAAGCCAGACCGTGCTTTCGAGCGTGGGAAACAGGCTGTCTGCTCGCTCGTAACGCACCTTCACCTTGCAGGCGTTTGGATAGGCCTTGCCCATGGCGGAGACATCTTCCCGGCCCAGGTACTGGATCGTCAATTGCACGGTCCGGCTGGGCGTGGTTGAAAAGGCTGGTTGCGGGTTGGTCGACAACGCGGACTTTTGGAATTCACTCATCGTCACCGTGCGGGTTTCGTTCGGCAGCATCCCGACCAGATTCGGCGTACCGGATGCTTCCGACGTCACATCCGAATAGGAGAACCGGCGATATTTGGTGTAAGTCGTACCTGCCGGCCCGGGGTGTCCGTACTCCGTCACGCCGCTTGGAAAGACAGGGGAAAGGTATACGCGGAAGTCCTTGGAGCGCGTGCCCATCAGGCTGCCGTTGATCTTGACCTCGATGGTATCGAGGCATTGATAAGAAGGTTGAAAAGAGAACGGTCTGATGCCGCCTTCAGGGGCACTTCAATACTGATAAACGAGTTGCATCCCGCCCGTCACGCCTGCTGTATGGAACGCTTCAGGCTTGTACACAGGTGTTCCAACAAAAACGTCATAGGAAACGCTGCCGAAACGGGAGCCGAGACCACCACGGAGACCGACAACCGCACCTGCGAGCTGTGTGCCGACGAGGGCGGCGGTAGTGGGCCCATATACCCGGCCATAGTCAATGCCTGCATAGATGGCCTGCCCGGTGCCGCCTAGTGGTGCCTGCAGTTCATTGCGCCAGTAGAAGCCGCGTTCGCCAGCCAGCTGGCTTTCGCCGTCGAAGCCGCGCACGGTGTAGCGGCTGCCTATCGTCAGGTCGTCGACGTAATAGAGTCGATCATTGGTGAATTGACCACGCACCGTGGTCGCATAGCGGAAGCCCTGCTCTGCGATCTTGAAAGGCACTGACAGGTTGGCGTCCAGCACCATCATCCGATAGCGCCACGTAGGACCGTCTTCGGCGCCCAACGCATCGGGCTGGGCACCCAAGGCGCCGATGCCTTGTCGAAACCCGAGTGACGCGTCTAGCTGAGATTGGCCGAAGTAATGACGATCTGTTACGCCAATCTCGAGGATCGTGTTGTTGCGGCGCTGTTGCGGAATCTCCGTGTCCTCGATATAGCTTTTGCCAAAGCGCCGCGTTAGCCGGACCTGCATACCAAATACATCGTTCTGGTTACGATGCAGGACGCGATGCAACTTGAGATCTACGTTCTGCGATTTCCCGCTCGATATGAACGTGGTATTCACCCCCGCGATCTGCTGGAAATAGTTGCTGCTATAGGCGGACAGCGTCGCAGTCCAGTAACCCCATGGCACCGAGTAATAGCCATTCCAGCCACGCGTGCCGTGCTCCTTGTTGCTCAGCATCAGGTCCTGGTTATAGCCAACGTTGAATATGTCGTTCAGGCCAAGCGGATTATCAATGCCCAGGCTCAGATTCCCTTGCCACCGCCCGGTGCCGCGCGAGCCGGAGTTGTCGACCGACGCCACCACCGTCCATGGCTTGTTGCGCTTGACAGCGATCACGACGTCGCTGCGCCCCGGCGTGGCAGTCGGCACGATCTGCATATCCACATCCTGGCTGGCCACGCGCTTCATCTGCTCGAGGCCCTGCTCCAGGTCACGCAGGTTTAACAATTCGCCCGGGCCGGTTGGAAACGCGGTGCGCCACGTGCCCCACAGGTCGGGCTCCGCAAAACGGATTTCTCCCACCACACCGGGAATCAGCGCTAGTTTCAGCGTGCCGGTGGTCAGGTCCTGCTCCGGCACCAGCACCCGCGTGGTGACGTAGCCCTTCGACAGGATCGCCTGCGAGATACCCTTGACCAGCAGTTCCACACCGGCCTTGCCGATGCAAGCGCCGACATAATGGTCCAGCCATTGCTGCGCGAAGGCGAACGGGTCCATCGGCAGCGCGGAAGCGCCGCTGACCTGCAGATCGGCGGGCAGGTCCTGCGGCACTTCGAGCAGGATGCGGCCGATGCGGAAGCACGGCGCTTCCTCTGGCAACGTCGGGAACTCCGCTGCGGCAATCGCTTCGGCGCGTACGGCCGGCGCTTGTACGGTAGCGGCGCGCTCACGGGCTTCCTGTTGCTGGCGCGTGCGTTGGTCTTGCTCGGCGTTGGTCAGGGCGGCGGATTGGCCGGGGGTGGGTACGACTTGCGCGTGAGCAGGCAGCACAGGAAGGGCGATGCCAACCGCAAGCGACGCCGTAACCGCAAGGCGGAACGATTTGGAATGCATTGTCAGGCGATATCAGCCAGAGGCGCCTTAGAGGTGCGCTCGAGGCTTTGAGGAAACTGCGACAGAACGAACCGTATATATCCATCTTCCGATCGCCGCCGCATACGAATTACTCGTTCGTCGCACAGTAATTCTGCCATCTTCTGATAATCATATGAATGAACGATGCTAAGGATACCACCATCGATAATTTCATGACGATTGGCACAAAATCAAATAAATCCCCTAGGCGCCCGCCCCTGTACCAAATCAACAGAGACAACAACACAGACATCGCAGTGAACATGTAAATCGGGAGAATAAGAAATATTCGTAGCGAATAGCGCACTAAGCCACGTGAATCTTGATGGAGAAATTCCAAAACATTTTTCTTTATCATTTTATTTTGCTCTCTCAGAAGACGGTGTTATCTTGGCGGCGCCGATGTTGAACAACTCTTGAGCTACCGCCCCAGAAAAAGCACCCAATGCAGGGTTAGCAGTGCCAAAGTAATAGCCAACAGGATAGCCGTAAAGCTCCCCGCAATCGTCGACGTATCGCTCTTGTACTCGGCCTTATTCTCGATATCGCTCGTCGTCAACGCGCCGGTAGTCAAGGTGTTCTTGTCCTTGTCCGCCGTGCTGGCGATCACCGCGCCCTTCAGGTCGGTGTTCCCCTCCACGTTGATATCGAACCCGCCCTTGCCGGCATAGAGCCCGGTTTGCTCCACCACGGACCAGCAGTTCCACGCCAGCCTTGCCGATGCAAGCGCCGGTGTAGTGGTCCACCCATTGCTGCGCAAAGACGAACGGATCCATCGGCAGCGCGGAAGCGCCGCTGGTCTTCAGATCGGCGGGCAGGTCCTGCGGCACTTCGAGCAGGATGCGGCCGATACGGAAGCACGGCGTTTCCTCGGGCAGCGCCGGGAACTCCGCTGCGGCAATGGCTTCGGCTCGTACGGCCGGCGCCTGCACCGTGGCGGCACGCTCACGGGCTTCTTGTTGCTGGCGCGTGCGCTGGTCCTGCTCGGCGTTGGTTAGGGCGGCGGATTGTGACGGAAGAGCCTGTGCAAGAACGGGGAACACAGGCAAGCCGATGCTAGCCGCAAGCGACGCCACGACCGCTAGCCGGCAATGTATGGAATGCATTTCAGGCGAATTCGGGCCAGGAACGCCTCAAAGGCGTACTCCTGTTTCAGGTATATGCGATATCGTGACTGGAAAATCAGGCTTTCACGAGTCCTTGCCAGGACTCTCCCAATTGTAGAAATTCAAGCCACACTTCCAGCAAGTCTTCGGAGCCAAATCCACGGCCTTAAACCCTCTCAGCCTAGGAATATAATTACATTTTGGACACCTATACTTCGTAAATACCCAATAAAACATCCACAGTAAATACCCCAACATTACGATGAAATTCCAGATTATTCCTGCAGAAATTACAAATAATGTTGAGTAAACGGAAATGAATATTGCTGTTACACCTATTAAAATCCATCTAGCCCTATGAAACCTTAGCAGGTCATCTTTATTTGCCAGCATTCAATCCTCGCTTATATGTGAACTCAATAAAATTGACTTTACCTTCAAGGCCCAGCCCATATGCGGGTGTTACAGCCACCCCCGCCTTCATTTGAGTGTATGTTCCAACTCCTTTTCCGGGGCCAGCAGCATTGGACCAGCCGCCAGCCGCGATCGACGTCTCAGCGCTGCCCACACCATATTGGGCCGACCCGCCTATCGACATTCCAATTCGATACTCCCCGCTATTTGGCTCTCTTCCTTGCGTCCAGAGGTCGCCTTTAATCGCTGCGGACTGACCTTTTACCCAACCGTGCCCTCCAGCCCCGAATCCGAGTCCGAATTTCACATCAGTTGGCGTCCATCCGACGAACCCAATCTCGCCTTCGCCTCCCAAACCGAAATAGACGCCCGCGCCAACCGACCAAGGCACACCTACTGGCGGCTTCCCCAGTACTATGCACTCAGCCGATATACAGCCATTGCCCGAGGGAACAAACGGTCGAGAGTCTGAGTACTTTTCTCCCCCGTCGCTCAATGCAGGCGCACCCGTCCCAAGCGTCGCGGCATCCCAGCTATACGGCGAATTGCTTCCGCCGGTCATCGATTGAACATACGCAGCGAGCCTTGGGTCAACTTGAGTCTGCACAGACTGCACCAATGTACGCCCGTCCCCCGAAGGCACGGTGAACGTCGCACCGCCGTCACCGCTGTCATAGACACCCTGCGGATTGCTGACTCCGTCCACCACCATCCCAGTGGTCACGTTTTCGCCCCGCTCTGTATTGCTGGCTGCCCGCAGAATGTCACTGACTTGCTTCTCGGTGTACTTCCCTCCGCTAGCCGCAGCTATCCGGCGTGCCAACGCCCGCTCATCCGGATGCAACTGTCTGTTATAAGCATCCGCCATCCCAGCCGTCGCCGCCGCCGCATTCCCAATAGCGCCATCGCCACCAATGATCTTGGCAATCGCCATACCAACAACCTGCAACATCTTGTCGCGGGTTCCAGGTTCAACGCCGAGGCTACCCATGTTCTCGTCCAACAACATAATCGCCGCCGTAGCCGCCGCAACCCCTGCCGCTCCAGATCCAAACTCGCCGCCCAGTGCCTTGCTCACCAGCCCACCGATCAGTCCGTGGACCGCGACCTTTACCGGCTCCGGCGCCCCCTTCAGTTGATCGCCCACCACGTCATACAGATAGGGCGCAGCCTGTTGAAGCGTCTGCTGCTTCAGTTGGTCGTAGGCCTGCTGTTCCTTGATCTTCTCCGCGTCGAAGATCTTGCCGACACTCTCGTTGGCGTTTTCCGTATCGCGGTTCAGGCTGGCAATGGTTTCTTCCGCCGTCTTGCCGGTACGCGCCTTCTGGCCTTCGGCGTCCGTGATCGTTACCGTACCCTCCGCAATCGCGCTCCGGGTTGTTCCAGCGGCGTTGCCCTTGATCGGCGCACTGCTATTGCCGGCCAGCGTCGCGATTGCCGTCGCGGCTGCGGCGCCCATCACGTCGGTGTTGCCCCAGTTGGTATGCGCCTGCTGGACCGGGCCGTCCATCGGATTGCTCGCTGGAACGCTGCTGCCAGCCGTAAAGCTCCCCGCAATCGTCGACGTATCGCTCTTGTACTCGGCCTTGTTCTCGATATCGCTCGTCGTCAACGTGCCGGTAGTCAAGGTGTTCTTGTCCTTGTCCGCCGTGCTGGCGATCACCGCGCCCTTCAGGTCGGTGTTCCCCTCCACGTTGATATCGAACCCGCCCTTGCCGGCATAGAGCCCGGTTTGCTCCACCACGGATGCATAGGTGCTATCCGTCTTGCCGCTGCTCACACTGCCGCTGGCGCTCACCGTGGTGCCGTAACAGATCGGCGGCACACAGATGCTGGCTTGCATACCCGATGACGATTCGCGGCTGTGGTAATCGTCCGTGTCCTGACGGCTTTCGATGCGATGGTTTATGCGTGTCGAAATGAAAGCCGCCCCGGTGGATGCGTCAATGAAGTCTTCAGGACTTAGGAATACCACGATGACTCGGCTAGAAATCGGAACTAAAAGGTAATGCAGGCAAAGCCTTTCTGCCTTGGCTCCGTGCGCTGCACCGCAAGCCGCTGGGCATCGCCCTCTTTCGTTTCATCGAGAATCTCGATATGGCAGTGCCCGGTGTTCGCGCTGATCGCGCGCTGGAATACCGATGTCTGGTGCGCTGTGTCATCGCGGCCAGGAAGGCCATGCACGACATACTTGTGACCGGCTTGCGGCTTGAACTTGATCATATCCCTGCAGCGATACATCCCCACCGAGCCGTCAATCGCGATAACCAGCGATTTGTTTGCCCGAACCTGCAAGGGCTGATTCTCGATCCGGATGTTGGTTTGGTAGCAACCTTTGGGGTCCATGACCGGGCTGGTCATGGAAAAGTTGCCTGTGCCGTAGAGTTCGGCTACGGGTTCGTCGGGACCTATGGGTAGCGGGGCGTAGGTAGAACAGGCGGTCAAAGAGAGGGCCGCGACGATTGTGGCGAAACATTTATAATGACCCATACTTAATCTATTTTATACTCGAATTCCACTGCATTGTCCGCCCCCGAGAGGTGTTTTTCGCCACCGGCGGCACGACGTTCATCTGCTTTGAATTCTAAATTTTAATTATCTACGAACTCCCGTTAAATACTTTCCCATTGCTGCCTTGATTCATTCCACACTTGCTTACTCCCGAAAATATCCACGACCCGCTTCTCGTCGCGGAACTGATACCTGTCAGGGTAAGAATATCGCTGCGGAAGAGGAGGCCATTCCCAGCGATCATCGGCGATACCCTCGATCTTTTCACTAGCCACCTTTACCAGATCCTCTTTGATGTCCCAGAAGAAATTACTCAAGTTATGAGCAAATATCTGCGCCTCCACGAGGGCGCACCTTGCCGTTAAAAGGTCGCCCTCCGCCATTGCTTCGTCATATACACGCATCAATTCAGATAAACTTACTACGTCACTTGTGAAACGCTGATCATTGTCTCGTGAATAATTCAAATTGAAATCATCATCGATTTTCTGGGGAGACAATCCTCTTGCACTAGCGAAATTCCACAAAGAGTCTCTAATTTTTCGAAAAATTTTTATCATTTCAATGTCCTACCTTTAGCAGCTTGCGTTTTCTCCGCATTCAGCGTTCCATCCAAATTCATCACGAACGTAGACTTTCCGTTTCTATCGAAGACTTCCAGATGATTCTTGTGATCGCCATCGAGATACACCTGATCGCCTTTCTTCAGATACGGCCCAACGTCATCCGTCACTCTGTAGACACTTTGACCGTCATAGATCTTCGATGTCTTCCGAATTGACTCGTTTAACTTTGCTCCAAAACCATCGCCGGTCAAGTATTGTTTCATGTTACCGACTGATCCCGCATTGGGCGAATACTTGCCTGTTGCAGCGCCAAAGCCAGATGCAGCGCCTATCCCGACGTCGGCAATAAGATCGGCGATCTCCGGCGAGCCGAGAGAGCTGTCCACCCCATATCGTGCCGCACTAGCCAAGGCTAGGCTGCGCATCTGGTTGACGGTCGTGTCGCCAAGGCGCAAGTCCGCGTACTCTAGTCGCTCCGCCTCGGTCCAGTTAGTAGGCCCCTTTCCCTGCAGTTCCGCGATACGCTGCCCTTGAGCATTCTGCTCTGCTCGGAGTTCCTGCGCCAGGCTCGTGCACTCTGCGTAGCTCGAGCAGTTCGCAACGTCTTCGCGATTCTCGGTCCACTTCCTCGCGTACTCGTCTCGCACTTCCTTTTCGCACTGGTCATCTTTACAGTCGGCTAGAGCCTCGGCTCTTTCACGCTTTTGCTTATGGTTCAGGTAGTTGTTCTCCGTCGCCACCTTGCCTACGTTTGCGCCTGCTGCTGCATCATTCGGCGACCCACCAGCTACGGCACCCGCCACCCCACCTACGAAAGCCCCTGCTAGTTGAACCAGGGCCTTCCGATCGGCATCGCTCAGTCCGTCCACATCTAGCAACGCTTCGCCAAACGTCTCCATTGCCAGAGATGCGGCACCGCCTGCTGCGGCGCCCGCCGCAAAGCTGCCCCCCAGTGCTTGCGAAATCAGACCACCCACCAAAGCGTGTACAAGGGCCTTGGTTTCAGGGGTGGAGTTCTCCAAAGCACTGCCCACTTGGTTGTAGAGCATGGGCGCTGCCTGTTGAACGGTCTCGCTCATCAACCGTTTGAACGCTTGCTCATCCTTGACCTTTTGTTCATCGAAGATCTTGCTGACGCACTCATTCGCTGCGGCAGTATCACGATTCAGCGCAGCAATCGTCTCTTCTGCCGTCTGCCCGGTCTTCTCTTGTTGTCCAGTCGCGTCTTTGATCTTGATGGTCCCATCAGCAATCGCACTCCTTGTGGTCCCTCCGGCGCCCCCTTCTGTCGGCTTCTGAGCGTTCCCAGCGGCCGTCGCCGCCAAGCTATCCGCAAGGTTCTGGAGAACACTCGTGCCGCCTTGCCCGCCACTGAAACTCCCCGCAATCGTCGACGTGTCACTCTTGTACTCGGCCTTATTCTCGATATCGCTCGTCGTCAACGTGCCGGTAGTCAAGGTGTTCTTGTCCTTGTCTGCCGTGCTGGCGATCACCGCGCCCTTCAGGTCGGTGTTCCCCTCCACGTTGATATCGAACCCGCCCTTGCCGGCATAGAGCCCGGTTTGCTCCACCACGGATGCATAGGTGCTATCCGTCTTGCCGCTGCTCACACTGCCGCTGGCGCTCACCGTGGTGCCGTAACAGATCGGCGGCACACAGATGCTGGCTTGCATACCCGATGACGATTCGCGGCTGTGGTAGTCGTCCGTGTCCTGACGGCTTTCGATGTTCAGGTCGCGTCCGATATCGGCCTTGATGGTGTCGCCCGTGGCCGTGGCACCCTTCAGGTTCGTGTCACGGCCGCTGGCGATGGTCAGCGTATCCCCGGCGGTGACATGCGTATTCTGGTTCGTGACTGCGGTGCCGTCAGCCTTGGCCTTGTTCTGTGCCGCCGCCAGCTCAATCGTGAAGCCGTTCTGGGTGCCGCCCAGCGAGAGGCCCACGCCAATACTGGCGTTGCTGCCGCTGCTCTTGCTGTTCTGGCTCGCGGCATCCTGTGCGCTCTCCAGGTTGATGTCCCGCGCGGCAGTCAGCGAGACGTTCTTGCCGCTGATCTCCGCACCGCGCGCGTTGATATCGCCATCGGTGAAGTAGCCTTCAGCATCTTTCTCACCCGAGCCCGTCGCAATGATGTTGACCGAGCCGCCCGCGTTGACCGTAGTGCCCTGGCTGCTGCTTTGGGCGTTGTGGACTTCGGCCTGCTGGCTGCCGCCACCGATGCTAACCGTGGCCTTGATGATCGACCCGCCGCCGTTGCTATTGCCCGGATTGCCCGTTGCCGAGTTACTGACGGGGGGCTTGCCCTGGCCTTGCAACGCATTGACCGCGCCCACCGAGTTCGCCGCCGCAATGCCCGCCTGCACCGTATACAGCGCAGCCGACTTGCCGTCACCGCTCTCCATTGCCCGTGCTGCGTTCTCTGCCGCCTGTGCCGCCTGCACGGAATAGCCCGAGAAGGCTAGCGTCACGCCATATTGGCTCGACTTGTCCTTCTGGTTCATCGTGCTGGAATCCTCGCCCGGATCGAGCACGACGTTCTTGCCGATCAGGGTCACGTCTTGCCCTGCGGAGATGTCGGCACCGCGCGCGGTGAGGTCGTCCTTGGCGGCGATGCTCACATTGCCGTTGCCGCTGACCACCTGGCTGCGCACAGTGTTCTCGCTCGTGCTGTTTGCATCAAGATGGTGCGATTCAGACCGTACGCCGAAGGTGCCTGCGTAGCCATTGCCGCCCAGGTCGCCGATGGCCTTGCTGCTGCTGTCGCTACGCTGCGACTTGGTTTCCTGCCCCGAGAGGATGTCCACCCGCCCCTGCTTGGCCGAAATGGCAATGTCATTCTCTGCGGCCACGCCGCTGCCTGCAATTCGCACGTCGCCGCTGCGGCTGGTCATCGTGACCGAATCGCCGGTGATCGTGCTGGCATTCTGCTGGCTGGCGGACAATTCGCCACTGGCATTGGCTTTCTGGCTGCCGTACGGCACGACGGTCACGCCGCTGCTGTTTGCGCCGCCGTTGATGCTACGGCCGATGTCGCCCAGCGTAGCGCCGGCCGTGCTGATCTTCCAGCCGCTGCTCTGGGAAGAGGAAGACTCGCTGTACGTATCCGTCGATGCTTCGATGTTCACGTTGCGCTGCGCGTCCAGCACCGCTTTGCCGCCCGCGCTGACCATGCTGCCATGCAGCAGGATGTCGCCATCTACGGCCTTGCCGGCATCGTCCTTCACCCCGCTGCCGGTGGCGCGCAGGATGATGTCACCCGCACCGGTCAGCGTGCTGCCGCTGTTGGTCACGCCTTCGGAATGAAACTCGGCGCTGCTGGAGTTCCGCCCGTAAGTCACCGCGATCTGCGGCGCCGTTCCCGCCGAATGGCCGATTTCGCCCGCCACCTGCTTTGTGGCCGTGACCTTGCTGTCGGCCTGGCTGTTGGCCTGGATGTTGCGTACAGAGTCCAGTGGCGTACCGACCACGGCAACGCCGAAGCTGCTGGACCTGCTGCTCTGGCTGCTGTCCTGCACGACCCGGTCAATGCCGGTAGTGATGGCGATGTTCTCGGCCTGGATGTCGATGTGGCCGGCGCTCTCGTTTTCGCCGCTCTTACCCGCGATCAGGTCGCTGCCGATGATGACCGCGTCCTTCCCCGCTGTGATGGTGACGCTGCCGTTGGTGGCACCCACTGCGGAGCGTGCGTCGCTCTGGGTCACGGCCACGGTATGCGACGACGATTTGGCGTTGCTGCCGCCAGCCGACACGCCGATCCCACCCTGCCCCGCCGAGAACTTAACGCCGGACGAAGAGCGCTCGTGCGTCTCGGTCACTTCGCGAACGTTTTCGCCGGCCGTGATCACGACGTTTCCTCTGGCTGCCGTCAGGTCAACGGCATCCGTTGCCGTGACAGTGCTCTGGCGGATGAGCAGGTCGTTGCCAGCGACTGCCTGGACCGTGTCGCCGCTGATGGCGCTACCCACGCCCACGTCCGCGTAGCTGGCTATTGCATCATGGCTCGACGAACGCGACAGGAACCCGCTGCTGCGCGAGCGCTGCTCCGAGCTGGAATCATGCACCTCGCGGCCCTCGGCCACGATCACATCTTCCGTGGCGACCATGGTCACACCGCCACCGGACGCACCCGTGCCGGCCGTCACGCTGGATCCGATGACCGCCACACTGCCTGCGCCTGACGTCTGCGCGGCCTCGATGCCGTTGGCGGCAAGCACCGTACCCACCAGCGCTGTCTGCCCGGCCGCCAGTTTGGCGTTGCCGCCCGCTTCGATCTCGCTGCCGCGCACCGTCTCGTCATAGGACGACTTGGTGTAGGAAGCGCTCTTGCCTCCCAGCGAGGCTTCGGCATGGGCATGCGAGTCCGTCGTGTTGAGTACCACCAGGTTCTGGCCCGCCACCAGCGTGGCATCCGTGCCAGCACTGACGGCAGCATTGGCCAGGACTACGTCGCGCCCGGCGACAGCCGTCAAGCCCTTGCCGGCCGTGACATCGCTGCCCTGGTAGGTGGTCACGGCATCGTGGCTGTAGCTCTGGCCGTTGCGCGTGTCCTGCGTTGTGCCAAGGGCCACCGTACCCACGTTGATGTCACGCCCCGCACCAATCAGTGCATCGCCGCCTGCAGCCAGTGTCGAGCCCGCCAGCGTCACATCCCGGCCGGCGAGCACTGCGACGTTGCCCTTGCCTTCGATGACCGCCTGCGCACCAACGGCCGTGGCGCTGGCACTGGATTTGTCGATCGATTGCACCGCGGAGATCGTCTGCGTCTCGTTGATGACGTCGCGCCCGGCGGCGACGACCACATCCTGCCCGCCAATACGGCCACCCAGGTTGCGCACATCCTGCGCGGCCTGGACCAGCGTCGTGCCGGTAGTTCCGCCAATGGCGCCACGGTTCACGATATCGTTGCCGAGCACCTGGGTGGCTACATCGCCGACGATATTGCCGCTGTTGTTGACGTTCCCCGTGGCGTTGATCGTCACGGCATTCCCCGCCACCAGCGCGCCGGTGGCGTTGAGGTCCACCCCGGGGCCCTGCGCGAGATAGACCTTGGGCACGAGCACTGACTGCGTCGTGCCGTCCGGCAGGGTCACATCCTGCGACACCATCCACACCATGTCGGTGGTGAGCTGGCGCATCTGCTCCTCGGTCAAACCCACCCCCGGCGCCAGGCCAAAGGCCTTCCCGTAGGTCACGCCGTTGTTCATCAGCGCCTTGTACTCCTCCATCTGGTCTGTGTAGCCGGTGAGGAAGGTCTTCCCGGTCAGCGCCGTCACCTGGTCACGGACCAGCTTCTCTTCATAGAAGCCATCGCCGAGGCGCTTCTGGGTACGCTGCGGGTCCAGTCCCAGCGCGCCGAGCATGTAGTCGCTCGAGATGAAGTTGGTGTACTGCGTGAAGCGTGAATCGGTGGCGACCAGGTAGGTATCGCCCGGCGCACTGCGATAGGTATAGAGGCCATTGGTCGGCAGGCGCAGGTTCGGAATGCCACCGCCTGCGGTGCCCAAGGTCTGCGGGCGCGAAGTCTTTCCGGTCGCACCATCGATGTGCGCGCGGCTACCGCCACCCCCGGCCACACCGCTGCTGCTCACGTCCACGCCGACAGCGTTCACCGCACCCACGGAGACATCCCGGGCGCTCGTCTGTACGGCCTGATTGGACGTTACAACGCTGGGCAGTGCTGCCACCGTGGTCGGAACCTGCAACTCAGGCGCAGAGACCACCGTCTGCTGATCGGAGTCAACGCCGCTCTTCTCGTGCCAGTAGAAGGTCGAGGTACTCGTCGTCGTCACCGTCTGCTGGAGGACTGTGCCGATATCGTCGATGGTGCCGCCAGTGGCACGGCGCGAAAGGTCGCCGCCCGCCGCCATTGTCGATGACTGGTTGAGGATGGCGCCGCCGTCAGCATTGATGCGAATGGCACCGCGCGCCTGGATTTTGCCGGCATCCGTGGCGCTAATCAGGCGGTCTGTCGCCGTCATTTTGACAGTGGTACGCGCGATTTCGCTGTAGTCGTGTACGTCAGAGCCGAGGTCGTAGCGCACGCGCAGATCACCGGGATTGATCTGGGTGGCAGGGTCCCAGTCGGGCCAGAACGTAATCCTGTAGCTGCTGCCGGTATCCTCGATGCTCTGGTAGTACTGTGTCGCGTTCTTGGTGACAGAGCGGGTGGGTACGAAGTCGCAAGGGTCCCCGGGAAGGCATGGGTTCTGCGATTGCGCTTCCTCAGTCGACGTTATCTCCATGACCGGCTTGGTGAACGAAAGCGTCTTGGCGTCGGTGTTCAAGTTTGCGACGTCTGACTTCGGTACTTCCACCGTCACAGGCGCTCTCAGCGCGTTCATCATGTCGGCGCTGATGTCGGCACTGCCGCCCATCCACCGCCAATTGGAGAACGTTCCACTCTGGTAGTAGAAGGTTTCGGTCCCTCGCTTCAAACCCGCCATCCAAGCCGTCAACGTCTGCCGCGCCGTCTCCACCGGCGTCCCAGCCTCCGTCACGATGCTCGTACGCTTGTTCATCACCGAACGCGCGGCGATGTCGATATCGCCATCGGCCTCGATGGTCGCCGAACTGTTGACCAGCGCGTTCATCTGGTTCGCCAGCATGCCGCCGCCGTCCCGCGTGCCATCGCGGGCGATCTGGAGGTTGCCCATGCTGTAGATCGTGGCACCGTCTGTGTTCGAAACGGCATTGCTGGCGTATAGCTTCACATCCGACGCACCGGCGATGATCGCGGCCGCCCCGGCATTGGACACGTCGCTGGCTTGCACCGTGATCGCGTTGCCGATGATCGTGCCCATGTTTCCTAGCGCCGCGCTCGTGGTCGTTACCGTGTCGCCGTCGATCCGGCCCGCGTTGCTGATCGTACCGCTGGCGCTGACGTTGGTCGTGGCGCCCGTCATGGTGGCGCCAGCGGCGTTGACCACGTTGCTGCCTTGAACCGTCAGATCCTCCCGCGCAGCCAGGCGCCCGGTGTTCGTGACGGCGCCCGTGGCCGTCACGCGCAGGTCGCCATTGGCGGCCAGCCGGTTGGCGGCGTCATTGACGTAGTCCCCATTGACATTGAGACTCAGGTCGCCCCCGGCGGTCATCTCACCGCTGCCAGCCACCATACCGCTGACGGCGATGCCCTGGTTGGCACGCACAGTGCCTCCAAGATTGCTCATCGCATTGACGTTCAGCGTGACGTCCTTGCCACCCAGCAGCGTGCCGCCGCTGTTATCGATGGAGGCGCCCGCTTGCTGCATGGTCAGCGCCTGCCCGCCGTAGATCCTGCCGCCCCGATTGTCCACGCTGTTGCTGACGGACAGCGTGAGCGAACCACCTCCGGCGACATTGCCACCGCCGGTGTTGATAAGGTCGCGTGCGGCCAAGGTCGTATTGCCGTTCCCTCCTAGCGTGCCTCCCGCGTTGCTCAAGGCCCCTGCCGTGCTGACGGAGGTAGCACCGGTCCCCGCATTCGTCAGCCGGCCGCCCGTGTTATCGACGCCGGCAGCCGTGACGCTCGCGGTGGAATCCGTACCGTTGGCGGAAATCGTCCCGCCATTGTTGGACAAGACCCCTGTCGCACTCAGCGTGAGACCGCCACCCGCCTGCAACGAGCCGCTCGCATTGTCGATATGGCGAAGGGTTCCCACGGCCAGCGACTTGTCAGCGTAGACGCTGCCCTGACGGTTCGTGATGCCGTTCGCCGCAACAAGGCTGACATCGCCCTGGGCGGAGACGACGCCCCGGGTATTGTCCAGCGCGAGGAGACGAGCTTCGAGCGTGCCGTTCGACTGGATGCTGCCGTCCGTGTTGTCGGCGGCACCCTTCTCGCCGAGTACGGCCATGCGGCCCGTGCCGGCGTGAGCAATCTTCCCGCCTACATTGGCCAGCGTGCCTGCGTCCAGGATCGCGCTGCTTCCATTGATGACGACGGCGCCACCGGTATTGTCGAGCTTGCCGCCCGCAACGATGGTCGTGTCGGATGTGCCGTACTGCGCAATCGTCCCTCCGGCATTATTCAGGTTGCCGGTTGCGCGGAGTGCGAGGTCATCTGCCTCGATCCGGCCGCCACGATTGTCGATGGTGCTGCCATTGAGGTCCAGCGAGGCGCTGGAAAACGTGCCATTGCGGTTCGACACCGCCCCGGATACGGAGACGTTGGCCGCACCGCCCGCGAGGACCGTGCCGGCATCATTGTCCAGCTTGCCCAGATGGGCCGTCGCATCGCCGGCGGCATTGATCTGACCGTGATTGGCCAGGGCATCCGCGTCGATCCGCACGCTGCCATTGCCGCCAATGACCCCGCCCTGCGCGCCGCTCGCGGTGTTGCCCGTGGTGTTCTCGATGGCACCTCGTGCGGCAATCGTCAAGCCATCGCCGTTGAGCGACACGACGCGGCCGGCCTGATTCCCGAGCGACGCCACATCCATCGTGAGTCCGCCACCCGCCTGCATCACGCCAGCGGCGTTGTCGACCGCACCTGCTGAACGGATGTCGATGGCACCATCCGCGATCAGTTGTGCGTTCCGGTTCGAGACACTGGCCGCCGTCACGTTCGCGTTGCCGCCCGTGCGTACGGTGGCACCTGACGCATCGAGGGCGCCGCTTGCCTGGGCGCCGAGCGCGCCGCCCGCCGAAAGCGTGGCGCCGTTGAGATCAATACCGCCTTGACTGGCCGTGACCTGCACGGTGCCGATGGCCGATGTCTCGCTGCCGGCCAGGTTCACCGATGCGCCTTGCACCGTAGCATCGGCGCCGGCGAGCACCTTGCCGCTAGCCTGCACCGCGCCGCTGGCATTGAGCGCCAGCGTCCCGGCTTGCGAAACCGTGCCGTCAGCGCCTATGCCAGACGCCAGCGTGCCACTCGACGCGATCGACGCCGCATTCGCCGACAGGCCGTTGCCCGCTGCGAGCGTGCCGCTATTGGTCAGGCCGCCCAGCGTACCTAGTGCCAGCCGTTGGCCGGCATAGGTCGTACCAGTGTTATCGACCCCGTCCCGCGCGTTGACGGTCATCGAGCCGGCCGTACTGGTCTGCCCGGCGAGTTGTAGCCGCCCCTGCGCCGTCAGCGTGAGGTCGCCAGCCTGCGCCGCCACCACGCCGCGCGTGGAAACGCCCACGCCCGCCTCGGTGGACGCCAGCAGGATCTTGTTGGCATACATGCCGCCGAGTTCGCTGACGTCGATACTCACAGACGGCGCCGGACCGCTGCCAGCAATGGCTGTGGCGGAGAGGGTGGCGCGATCCACCTGGGCGGCACCCGCCACGACGTTGAGGTTATTGGCATACAGGGCAGCGTTCGCCTTGACCGCCCGCGCGATCAGATCCACCTGATCCACGCCGGTGGCATGCAGCCCACCGCCTTCCACGACGATCTGCCCGCCGGTCACGCGGAAGGCATCAAGGCTGCCACTGCCGCCATAGACTGGAATCCCGGTGGTCAGCGTCGCGCGGCTCGTGTTGATGAAACCCGCGCCATCTACCAGGATCCCGTTGGGATTGGCCACGATGACTTCCGCACGCGGCCCGGCAACCTCGAGGTAGCCGCGCAGTTGGCTGGGCAGCGTGCTCGTGACCTGGTTGACGATGATCCTTGCGGACCCGCCGGGCTGCAAATTGGGATTGCCGTTGATGTAGCCAGCCTGCTGGGTCGCCACGATGCCCGGCGAGTTGTTGAGGATGGCGCCGGCTTTGTTGACGTCGAACTGGTTGTAGTGATTGACGGAGACACCCGCCCCCGAAGGCCGCGTGATGTTGACCTGCGGCAGGCCGTTCGCCGTCTGGATGACGCCCGGACGGTTTGCGCCGGCATTCGGGTCCGCAACGATCTGCGCACCGGCCACCATCGGCAGCCCCATCGCCATCCACCCTGCCAGTTGCAACATCGGAACGCCGACACAGAGGCTTCCGGTTGCGCCGCGCCGCGTGGCACTTTCCGCTGGACCCCGCCCCTTCCGTCTCCCCGAGCCGGTACTGCTGGCTGTTTCCTGCACGGCCATCAGCATGGCGCGTGTCTTGTTGAAGACGAGACGGTAACAAAGACGATTCATTCAGGACCCCGGCGATTGGCGCACGCGTGGCTGTCGTCGGCAATTTGGTCCTACTCACGCCAAAGGGTCGCGAAACACCGTGCTATTACCGCGGGCCTACTTGTAACCAGTTGTAAGTTTTTTGAAAACGAGGGGGAGCGTACGGCACGACGCAAGGTCCGGCATACCCCACTCTTTTCTGATTCCATCGCCTGCCCGAGGCACAAATCTGCTCCGCCCGAAAGTCGGGCCCGCCCCAGCAAAGGGTTTCCGGGTAAACCGGCAGTTTTTACTATTCCGTCAAATCTGAGTCACCAGTGATATGAATCATTTTTAAATCAGAGTTCAATGACGCGTCACGACAACGCATGTTCACGATTCTGTTACGGTCCACGCGCAAACAAAAACGGCGGCCGTCATTCGAACGGCCGCCGTCTATCCAGCCAGGAAACGCTCAACTCATAGCGCCCCGCCCACACCAGTCCAATACGGGTCCCGCCCGTAGTACTCATGGATCGTGGTCGCCCATTGGGGGTCGGCCATGCCGGGCCAGCTGTCCTTGTTGAAGCCGGGGGCGTTCTTGATGCGGTCTGCGGTCAGGCCGAGGCGGAAGCATTTGGCGTCGGTGTCCATGACCAGGGCGCCCCAGGGAATGGCGTGGAGGGTGTCGCCGATACCGAGGAAGCCGCCGGTGCTCAGCACGGCGTAGGCCACGCGGCCGCGCGGGACGTCGATCATGATTTCCGAGATTTCGCCGACGTGTTCGCCGTCGGACGAATAGACCTTGGTGTCATCCAGGCTCGATGCGGCCATGACTTCGGGGCCGGGCCCGTCGCCCACGCCGGAGCCGACGATGCCGGCGCCCTGGTTGGAAGTGAGAGTGGGATCAGCGGTGTTCATCTGCAACTCCTTGCGTGGGGTGTGGGAACCCTGATCCCGCAACGAGCGTGCCGAGGCTGCGCCCGCCTTGCCAGGCGCGCGCGGTGGTCTGGGGCGGCGTGTCGCGCACCTCCTTCCATCGCGGACAAATTACAAGCACCGGTAACTTGCCGCGGCGTTTCTATATTAGAGAGCGCGCCGCGCGTGTGGGGTGGCGGCGCGTGTGCTGGTACGGAACCTGCGCAGGCATGTGTTGGCATCGATTTCCCCGCACCTTTGCACCTTTCGCACTGCCTGACAGGAGACACGCATGGACCCGAACAACCTCAATCCCCAGAACTCTAGCGCCGACGCCTCCGCCGCCCGAGCCAACCTGCGCGCCGATACCAACCAGCTGGCCAAGGATCTCGACGATCTGCTGTCGCAGTTGCCGAATCTGACCGGTGAAGCCGTCGAAGCCGCCAAGAAGACGTTTCTCTCCAAGGCGGAGCGCGGCTCGCAGGCGCTGGACTCGATCAAGTCCACGGTCAGCCACAACTGGCAGCAAGGGCAGGAGTGCGTGACCGAGTACGTCAACAAGCAGCCGATGCGCGCCATCGGCATGGCGCTCGGGATTGGCGTGCTGCTGGGCGCGGTGCTTTGCCGGCCGAGCCGGCATCGCTACGACGACTAGGCCGCACGCGCCTCACGCACCGACGCCAGCAGGATGTCCGCCAGCCGCTCCACCTCGGGCGGCATGGTCGGCGCCGCCCGCAGCATGACCAGCGGCAGCGACGGCAGCCCGGGCAGGCCGGCCTCCCCGGCCGGCACCGCGCGCACATTGGCCGGCAGACCGTAGCGGGACCGCACGGTCAGCCCCAGCCCGGCAGCGGCGGCGGCCCACAGCCCGCCCAGGCTCGGGCTCGAGAACGCCAGGCGCCACGGAATGCCGGCGCGATCCAGCGCAGCCGTGGCCGCGGCGTGGAACTGGCATGGGCGGTCGAAGGCGATCAGGGGCAGCGGCTCGCCCCGCTCCCAGGTCATCGGCGCCGTCGCGGAGCCGACCCAGCACATGGGCGGTTCGTCGATCGGCTCCACCGCGCGCTGGCCCAGTGCGTAGCCCGGGATGCTCGCCTCGGGCAAGCCCAGACCGCCATCGGCCCAGATCAGGGCGAGGTCCAGCCGCCCGGCATCGATCCGCGCCAGCAGTTCGGCGTTACGCGCCACCACCGCCTCGATGCGCACCTTCGGGTGCGCACGGGCGAACCTGCCGAGCACATCGGGCAGCAGCCCTTCGCCAAACTCCTCCTGCAATCCCAGCCGGATGCCGCCCGCCAGATCCACGCCGCGCACCGCCGCCGCGGCTTCGTCGTTGAGGTCCACCAGCCGCCGGGCATAGCCGAGCATGGCCTCGCCGGCGGCTGTCAGCGCCAGCCCGCGTCCGGATTTGCGGAACAACGGTGTGCCGGCCTGCTCCTCCAGCTTCCTGATCTGCGCGCTGATGGCGGACGTGGAGCGCCCGACGCGATCCGCCGCGCGCGCGAAGCTGCCCAACTCCATCCCCGCCAGCAGGCTACGCAAGGCGGCGACGTCGAAGTTCGTGCGTGACATCGATCATCCTGTTTTGTCGAACGATTCCAGAAATATTTTCTGATATTCAGGACGGATTGTGGGTGAGAGACTCGGTCCGGTCAAATCATCGATCGGAAACCCCACATGTCATCCCAGACTCTTGCTTCGGCGCCGGTGTCGGCGAGCCGTCACTTTGGCGCAGGCCACCGCTGGAAAGTCCTCGGCGTGGGCGTCGCCGCCAATGCCAGCGTGATGGCCGGCGCCAGCGGCATTCCCACCACCGCCGTCTGGATGCGCACCGGCTATCACTTCGACAACGCCGAGCTGGGCCTCGCCCTCGGGGCGCTCGGCTTCGGCGTCGCCCTCTCCGAACTCCCATGGGGCGTAGCGGCAGACCGCTGGGGCGACCGCCCCGTGCTGCTCGGCGGCCTCGCTTCCACTGCCGTCGCCCTGCTGGCCATGGCGCTCTGGCTCGCTCCCAGCGGCGGCCACGCGCCACCGCTGGGCTGGCTGATGAGTGCGATGGCGGTCGTCGGGCTGTTGAGCGGGAGCGTCAACGGCGCGAGCGGCCGCGCCGTGATGCGCTGGTTCCGGGAAGGTGAACGCGGGCTGGCCATGAGCATCCGGCAGACGGCGGTGCCGCTGGGCGGCGGTATCGGCGCCCTTACGCTGCCGTGGCTCGCCTCGACGGTGGGCTTCGCCTGGGTCTATGGATGGGTGGCGCTGCTGTGTGGCGTGTCGGCGTGGCTGACCTGGCGATGGCTGCACGAGCCGCCGGCGGCAGGCTGCGCGGCATCACCGGCGTGCCGGGCACCCACCGCGAATCCCCTGCGGCAGCCGGGCATCTGGCGCATCGTCGCGGCCTTCGGCCTGCTCTGCATGCCGCAGTTTGCGGTGCTGACGTTTGCGTCGGTGTTCCTGCACGACTTTGCGCATGCCGGGCTCGGCGTCATGACGGCCACCATGGTCGCCGTGCAGGGCGGCGCAATGGCGATGCGCGTATGGAGCGGCCGCTGGACCGACCGCCACGGCAACCGTCGTGCCTATCTACGCGGCTGCACGCTGGTGTCGGTAGCCGCCTTCCTGGTGCTGGCGGCCTGCGTCCAGGGCAGCGCCGGCCAGGTCCAAGGCCCGTGGATGATCCTCCTTCCGGCGATGATGGCCCTCGCCGGAATCTGCGTCTCGGCCTGGCACGGCGTGGCCTATGCGGAGCTGGCAGCCATGGCCGGGGCCGAGCGCGCGGGCACGGCGCTCGGCATGGCGAATACTGCGGTCTTCCTCGGCTTCTTCCTCACGCCGCTGACCCTGCCGCACTGGCTCGCGGCGACGTCATGGCCGGTGGTCTGGGCCAGCACTGCGACGGTTGCGCTGATGGCGTGGCCGCTGTTTCCGGGAACGAAGCCCAGCATGTGAAACGCCCCCGGCGGGGCCGGGGGCGTTCACGATGCCTGGCTTACGATGCCAGCGAGGGCGAGATCCGGTTGTGGTCCTCTTCGTCGGACTCTTCGTCCGGCCAGGAGCGTCCCACCATCCACTCGTACAGCGTGGGCAGCACGATCAGCGTCAGCAACGTTGCCGTAATCAGACCGCCGATGATCACGATGGCCAGCGGGCGCTGCGTCTCCGAGCCAATCGCGCGCGAGATCGCCATCGGGAACAGGCCCAGCATGGCCAGCAGCGCCGTCATCAGCACAGTCCGCAGCCGGTCCATGGAGCCGGCCAGCACCGCGTCGCGCACGGAAAGCCCTTCGTCGCGCAGCTGGTTGAAGTACGTCACCATCACCACGCCGTTCAACACGGCCTGGCCAAACAGCGCGATAAAGCCGATCGCCGCCGAGACGGACAGCGGAATCCCGGTCAGGAACAGCGCGAACACGCCGCCGATCAGCGCGAACGGGATGTTCGAGATGATCAGCGTGGCGCTCTTGAACGACTTGAACGCGTTGAACAGCAGCAGGAAGATCACCAGCACCGACAGCGGCACCA
>Ga0255338_1000684_pt1 | contig 89909 bp, 93 predicted proteins | sample MeOH1_35cm_T4_19_FD_203715 | JGI IMG/M metagenome (GOLD analysis project Ga0255338, IMG submission 203715) | Sandy soil microbial communities from University of British Columbia, Vancouver, Canada - MeOH1_35cm_T4_195 | ecosystem: Engineered > Artificial ecosystem > Sand microcosm > Unclassified ... | reverse complement strand
GCCCTATGGGAGCGGGCAACATCACTGTCGGGCTGATCATCGACGAGCGCGCCAACGACAAGCAGGTCGAGGCCATCACGGCGATCGCCACCGGGTCGGCGGGCGGACCGATGGCCGCGCTTGGGCCGCTGGTCGGCAAGATGGCAGGTGTCGAGCGCCGGCCGGTGCTGTTCGAGATTAAGGGCTTGTCGCGTAGCGTCAAGGCCGGCGAGCTGCTCGACCAAGCGCTCGAAGGTGTGGCCAGTGCCGGGGACGCCAACATCGCGCTGGCGGTGGACAACACAATGCATCCGGTGAACAGCCGCCTGTCCCTGGCCAAGGCGACGCGCAGCGTGTTCAATATGTTCGGCATGGATTGGAAAGACACCAGTGGCACGCGCAACGGGCATTTCGCGCCGTTTGCCTGGTCGGCCTGAACGCTGCGGGGGGACATCACCCGCGCTTCGCCGCCGAGCGCGATACCTGCCGCGGTCCCATCAGTGGGCAACTCTCGGTCGTCGCCTTGCTGAGACAAGGAGCAAGAATGGCAAACGCGTTCCAACGTGCGCTGCCTGTCACGCGGTCGCGCCGGTACTGGCGCTGCCAAGTCTTCGGCGCATTGCTGGAGGTGTTGCTTCGGCCTCGTCGAGTGCGCGAGCCTGCTGTCTGTGGCGCGTGAGGATGCGCTAGATAGCTAGGGCGTCCAGGATGGCGGTGGCTATGTTGATCCGCCCGGAAGCTGCTGGCCGTGAGCGTCGGAAGGTGGCCGATGGCGGCCCAATATCAACGACTCTTGATCGGCGATCGAACAATCGAAAATTGACTTCCGTATAGCGGCCTTTGGCGAGAGACAGCAAACGCTGCAATGCAGGTGCTCGGCACGCTCCAAAGCCGACTTTGGATTTGACGGTCAGCTTTTGGCGGCGGTGACCGGCCCCTGAAGACTGGTTGCTGTCATTCAAGTTTCCGCATACCAGCCGTTCAATGCCGGACTTCATAGGCTTTCGAAGGCGGCCCCGCGGAAGGAAATGCTAGCCGGCTACTTCCGTAACGCGCTCACCACCTTACCAATTTGCACATCAAGCTCACCTACCTCATGCACAGATATTCTTGTGATGACCCTGGATCTCACCTGAGCAGCTATATCTTCTCTTGCCGGCGCCCAATCACCGTACACAAAGTCATCAAGGGATACGGGAATAAGGATGTCAGCGCCTCCCTCTTTCGCCTCTCTTTCGAGAACGCGCTCAATCTCGTTCAAAACACCAGGGCGAGTTAGCGCCCCCTCCGAACACACAAGCAGAACGCGATCATGTTTGTTCACCCCGTCGTGCATCATTCGGTGAAGCTTTTCTCCAGGAAGAGCGTCATCAGGGAAAAACCAAGTTTTCACCCCTTTCGCCTTTAATAATTTATTGATGCTGGTGACGCTCTTCTCGTCTGGGCCGCCATAAGAGATGAATAGCGTTTCGTGCATTTCGCTTTCGTCCACCACATCGATCAGGATATTTACGCCACTAAAAATATCAACCACCTGCTCAATCGTGGTGTGCAACTTGTTTGTGTACAGAAGGATCCTGGGGGCGTATGCCATCTGATTTGTGTTGATCCTATGCCCGGTTGGCTTTAGCGCATTGCCCATTTCCACGTAAACGCTGCCGTCCAACTCCTGAAATATTCTCTCCGTGCTTTGAGCTATTGCGTGGATTTCCGCCAGACTTCCGAGATTCTCGGAGGCAAGCGCTCGCTGCTTTACGCCCGACTGCATATCCTGTGCAATCAACGGATATAGCTTAAACGTCACAACCCCGTTCTGATCAGCGAAGGAGCTTTCGCTGTTCAGCACTAATGCTGTAGGGAATCTCTTTTGTAGAAATGCAATGGCATTCTTTAGTAGTTCTGACATGACGCCTCTAATAACGATGCTGACTAACAATCAGCGTTTATCTGCCGCGTAGCAAAACCTGCTCTATATGCTGAGAATGAAAATCTTCCGGAAGTGGCTTGTGGACTGGCCTTCAGTAGACAGTCATAAAGAACCCCGGAGACCTCGCAGATTGTTTTTGCTAGATTCTAGGTTCCGAATGGCTGCAAGCGTATCCCCAAATGGGTGGCGTTGTTGAATCCGCCCTGCATTGCCGGCGTTCGGCCACAAGCCGGTATTCGCGACCGACCGGTTTGTAGGAGCGAAATCTTCGCCCTTCACCCCCGCAAACTGGTTCTGAACAGCCCGTTCGTCACCGCCGCGAACGCAGCCACCTGCTGCTCGGGCACGCGCAGTGACAATCCTTCCGTGCTACGCATCCCGGTGCCGTAAAGCAGCCGCGCCAAAAGAGCCGTTACGACCTCCATCAGACCCAGCAAGCTGCCCACCTCGGCAACCGACAGCACCGTCAGAATCCGCCGTGTCGGCACCGGCCGGCCGATCTCGACCATCCAGGGCAGGTCCTGACCCAGCACCTCGCGGTACAAAAACAGCAAAGCACTGAGCACCTGGTTGTGCGTTGACACCGACACCCTGCGCTCGTTGGCGAGCATCGTCAGGAACTGCGTCACCTCAGCACTGCCCATGCTACGGGGGCGCTGCATCTGTCCATCACGCCCATGCCAGCGAACGAAAAAGCGAACCCAGTAGAGGTAAGCCTGCTCAGTTTTCAGACTATAGTGTTTGTAACGTAGCACCTCACTCACCTGCTCCAGCAGGCGCTCGGATTGGGGAAGATAGGCGACAGTGTGTGCGCCAGCGCTGAGTTGATCAATTTCTTGGCGATATGCCGACCCGGGAATGAGCAACCCGCAACATCGGTTTCTGTGGCTGGCTATGGCTAATCAGAGTGTGGGACCTGGTCACTTTGAGATTGGCGCTCCTGGTCAAATTCAGGTCGGCGCCAACACACAGGGTTCAATTCATGACCATCGACAGGGTTTGCTCTTCATGCTTCAGCGATACCGACCTCCGAGCTTGGATTCGTAGCTTTAATGGTCCAAGGGGCTGTGATGCCTGCGGCGGCTACGATTCGCCGACACTGGAACTCACGGAAATCTGCGAGCATATTGAGATGTGTCTCAGGAAATTCTGGGGCTTAGCGGTTGAGCAACTGCCCTATGAATCCGCGGAAGGAGGGTATCAAGGGGAAACCTGGTACACCAATGAAGTTGTTTTTGACGAAGAGCAATTAGAACTGCCACGTGATAGAGACGGCCGTCTTTACAACGCCATGACCCGAACGCTGACCGACGAACTTTGGTGCGACTGGGATTGGTTGTCGCTTGATGACGATGTTGCCTTGCGGTCCAGTTGGGAGAGTTTCTGTGAGACCGTCAAGTATGTACGGAGATTTTTCTTTCATCAGTTGGGTGGCAGTCCGGATGACAGGGATTCATACTCCTCTGCCGCTGTTCTACAAGCCATTGCTATGTTCAGCGAGCAGCTTGGACTTATTCGTACGCTACCTGCAAGGACTCTGCTTTGGCGTGCACGGCCTGATATCCCACGAGGAACGCGGATTCAACCGGCAGACTTTGGACCTCCCCCAAAGGACCGCGCGCTTCAGAGCAACAGAATGAATCCCCCTGGCATTCCGATGATGTACGCCGCTTCCACCGCATCGGCTGCTAAAAAAGAGACGAGAGCTACGACAGCCCGGGTAGGCGCATGGCGAACGCTGAAAGAGGCGCGTATCTTGGACCTAAGAAACCTGCCAAGCGTACCCGGAGTATTTTCGGATGTATCGCGTCATGAGATTCTTGGTCTTAGATTCTTGTGGCACTTTTCTGACGCCATCATGAGCCCTGTCGAACGCGACGAACGCGTACACATCGAATACCTTCCGTCGCAGGTTGCTACTGAGTTTCTGCGTGACTTTGAATTTGCAGGGGGCCACTTGGACGGCGTCGCATATCGTAGCGTGGTTGATGCGCATGCTTGGAACGTTGCTCTTTTCGCCGGAACCAGTGCCCTGCGCTGGGAGACGATTGATGCCGCTTCTCCTGATAGCTGGCTAGAATTTGTGCGGGCAGTGCGCATTTAGAATAAATCATCGATTGATATGGCGATACTGACGGATACCGAACCGGCTTTCAAGAACCGGAAGCGGAAATACGGTTTGTGAAGCGTCCCTTTCAAAGGGGGTGCCGGCAAGCCGACATCGACGAGTGACAGCAAGCGCTCTTGGATTCAACCGGTCGATGCAACACATTAAATACTGCGTGAGCAGTAGGAGTGTTGCAGATGAAGTACAGAACAAGGATTTACTATTCAGAGAGCCAGAAGGCTCTGATGTGGGAACGCTGGAAGAAGGGCGAATCCCTTCAACAGATTGCCCAGTTCTTTGATCGAAACCACTCATCTGTCAGTCGCATCCTGGCTGAGACTGGTGGCATACGCCCGGCACAACGCTGTCGTTCCCAATTTTCTTTGAGCTTGGCCGAACGGGAAGAGATATCACGCGCATTGGTGGCGGGACAGTCGATCCGGTCAATTGCTTCCCAACTTGGGCGAGCTCCGTCAACCGTCAGCCGTGAGATCAAGCGCAACGGTGGCCAAGGCAGCTACCGTGCGACCCAGGCCGACCAGGCTGCATGGGATAGAGCACATCGTCCCAAACGCTGCAAGCTGGCTCAGAACCGAATCTTGGCGCGCGTCGTGGCAGGCAAGCTCCAACGTCAGTGGGCTCCCCAGCAAATTGCAGGATGGCTCAAGCATACTTACCCGTGCGACGAGGACTACCACGTGTCACACGAAACCATCTACCGCAGTCTGTTCATTCAAGCCCGAGGCGCATTGAAGAAGGAACTACTGCAACATTTGAGACGCACCAGGGCCATGCGCCGTTCGCGCCACCACACCCAGAAGACAGACAACCACGGCAAGATCACCAACGCCGTGTCCATCAGCGAGCGTCCAGCCTCGGTGGAGGATCGGGCCGTACCAGGCCACTGGGAAGGCGACTTGCTGTTTGGTAACCTTAACACCCAGATTGCGACACTGGTTGAGCGGCAGACGCGTTACGTGATGCTGGTGAAGGTTGCAAGTAAAGATACCCAGACGGTCATCAATGCACTTATCAAAAACGCTCGCAAGTTGCCCCAGGAACTCTACAAGTCGTTGACTTGGGATCGGGGCAAAGAAATGGCTGACCACAAGCGTTTCACATTGGCCACCGACATCAGCGTTTACTTCTGTGATCCCCAGAGTCCTTGGCAGCGTGGGAGCAATGAAAATACGAATGGACTATTGCGGCAGTATTTCCCCAAGGGAATCGATATCTCGAATTACTCACAGGCACAGTTAAATGCAATTGCGAGAAAACTGAACGAACGCCCAAGGAAAACTCTAAACTACGAAACGCCCGCTGAACGATTCAGCCAACTTGTTGCATCGACCGGTTGAATCCAAGCTGCAATCCAGTCCTTCATATCTGAATCATCGATGACTGCAATAGGTCGTGATTGACTGTTCGACCCGACGCCGGAAAGCCGACCATTCTTGCCAAGTCTGACGCGGCAGCGGGGCCTGTCAGCGGTGGTCATTCCGGGAGCGCCGGCTGATCAGCGACGAGGCCCACGGGCCTCGCCAAATAAGTACAAAACAGAGTGGCGCACCACACTAGCGAAACTCGCAAGCTCACGGCGCCAGCGCCCGGTCCAGCGATGCCAGGAACTGTTCCGGCGCCTGGTACCCGATCACGCGGAAGGCCACTTCCCTGCCCTGCTTGTCGAAGAACACGATCCCCGGAGGCCCAAACAACGAGAACCGTTGCAGCAGCGCGCGATGGTCCGGGGTGTTGGCGGTGACGTCGGCGCGCAGCAGGACTGCATCCTTCAAGCGGGTCTGAACCCCTGGATCGGCGAAGGTAAAGCGGTCCATCTCCTTGCACGACACGCACCACTCGGCCCAGAAATCCAGCATCACGAACTGGCCCCGGGCCGCCCCCAGCCGGCTCTCCAGTTCGACCAGGCTGTTCACGGGCTGGAACGTGAGTTCCCGTCGCTCGATGTTGGCGGTGCCACGGAAGCCGGCCAGCGGCTGCAGGACGTCCCGGTGCCCCGCCAAGGCGCCGACCAGCAACGCGATGCCTGTCACCAGTGCGAGCATGCCGACGCCCTTGAACAGTCGCCTAGGGCCTGGCGCGTCCGTCGGCAAGGGATCAAGGGCGTGCAAGTAGATGGCCGACACAACCAGCAGAGCCGCCCACAGCAGTTGCTGCACGACGACCGGAATCACCGGTGAGACGAGATAAATCGCCACTGCCAGCATCACCACGCCGAAGAGCCGCTTGACCGACTCCATCCAGGCGCCGGCCTTGGGCAGCAGCGTGCCGGCCGTGGCGCCGACGACCAGCAGCGGCACGCCCATGCCGATGGCCAACGCGAACAGCGCCACGCCACCCAGCATGACGTCGCGCGTCTGGCCGATATACAGCAAGGCGCCCGCCAGCGGGGCGGCAACGCAGGGCCCGACGATCACCGCCGACAGCACTCCCATCAGAAACACGCCGGCTACCCTGCCGCCCTTGAGCCGGCTGCCCGCACGGGCCAGTCGGCTTTGCAGGGACGTGGGCAACTGCAGTTCGTACAGGCCGAACATCGACAGCGCCAGCAGCACGAAGATCGCGGCGAAGCTGCCCAGCACCCAAGGGTTTTGCAGGTACGCGGACAGCAGCGTGCCCGCGAGTCCCGCCGCCACGCCGGCTAGCGCATAGGTGATCGCCATCCCCAGCACGTAGACCGACGACAGGCCGAAGGCGTGGCGCCGCGTCATGTGCTGTCCCTGTCCGGCGATGATGCCGGACAGGATGGGCATCATCGGCAGCATGCAGGGCGTGAACGCCAGCAGCAGACCGAAGCCGAAGAAGGCCGCGACCAGTGCCCAAACACTGCCGCGCATGAACAGCTGGCGAATATGCCCGTCGTCGGACAGACCGCCGGTCGGCAAGCCCGATGCATCGGCCACAGGCACCGGCCAAGGTTCAGCGGGCGAGGCGATGCCAAGTAGCGCCACGGTGAACGTCTTCTCGATCGGCGGGTAGCAAACGCCCAGCGGTTCATTGCAGCCCTGGTACGTGGTGCGCAGCTGGATCGGGCTCTCTTGCCCATCCGGCCGCTTCAAGTCGATGATTGCCTCGACCGGGCGGCGGAACACTTCCACCGTCCCAAATGTGGGGTCGGCCTTGGGCTCCCCCTGGGGCAGCGTCACCTTGGCGATGGCGACCGTCGGCGGTTGGACAACGCTGAAGCTGATACGGTCGCGGTAGAGGTAGTAGTTCGGCGCTGGCGTCAATTCGGCGACCAGCCTGTTCGCATCGCTCGCCCGCACCGCAATCTGGAACGCCTGGTCCGGTGGCAGCAATTCGGGCTCCGAGCCGGAGCCCCCCAGCCACTTCCTGATCGAGCCGAGCGGCCCCGGCGCTGCGGTCGAGAATCCGGGTTGCGGCGACACAGCGGGCGCGGGCACGCCGGATTGGGCATAGGCCGCGGCAAACGCGGCAAGCAGCACTCCAAGAAGACCGCGTGCGACGCGAGCCGAGGTGCAACGCAACGATCCTGAGGTCATCGTTTTGCCGCTTTCTGCAGCTGCGCTTCCAGCTCGGCGCGAGGGACGGCGCCGACCAACCGGCGCCCATCCTCGAGAATCGTCGTCGGGGTGCCGGTGATACGGTGCCGCTTCGCGAAGTCGATGATCTTCGCGATCGGGTTGTCGCAATCCGCCGCACCAGCGGGCACGGTGCCGCTACGCATGGCATCGTCCCAGGCCTTGACCCGGTCCTTCGCGCACCAGACCGCCTTGGACTTGGCCACAGCGTCGGGGTGGATTTGGGCGATGGGATACAGGAAGACATACACCGTCAAGTTGTCGATGCCCTCAAGCGTCTGCTCCAGCGTCTTGCAGTATGGACAGTCGGGATCCTCGAAGATGGCGATCCGGCGCGCACCGGTGCCCTTGACCCGTTTGAAGGCCCAATCGAGGGGGAGGCTGCCGAAGGGGATCGCATTGATCTGTTCCAGCCGGACTTCGGTGAGGTTGCGGCTCTCTTTGGCATCGATCAGCGGCCCGCCGAGGATGTACCGGCCGTCCTCTGTGATGTAGAAGACCTGGCCTCCAATCGCGGCCTCGAGCACGCCCGGAATCGGTGTCTTCGTGATGCCCTGGATCGGGCTTTGCGGGAAGGCGCGCTGCAACGCGGCGCGCACCGCGGCGTCGTCGCTACGGGCCGCCGCCGTTGCCACGGTCGCCGCCGCGATGACTATCAGGAGACGCTTCATCATGGTCCACTCCTTGACGAGGTAGTTGGGCATCAAGCCGGAGTCCTCGTGCTCCAGCATGCATTTGGCCTTTAGATTATTCATGGGTCGTTCCATCCTTCGCAATCTGCGTCCAGGTCCGCCCCTGGTCCTTGCTGAGAAACACGCTTCGCTTGAAGGTCGCGATGGCGATCTCGGCCTGTCGGACAGGGTTTTGCGCGATGTACGCCACGGCGTCCTCCGTCAGCGCCGGGATCGGAACCTCTTCGGCCTTGGAACCGGCCTTCAATGCGATCCTCGCCAGCGCCGCCTTGCCGGCATGGGCGCTAAACCACAGATGCTGCCCGTCCAGGTCGAAGCTTTGGGCGAGTACCCGCGTGCCGCCAACCAGCCGCTCGAAGCTCTCGGCCGAGTCCCGGGACAGATACAGCCCATCGTCCATGCCGGCAGCGACGACTTTGGCGTCCGTGGGATGCACGGCCAGGCCGTTGAGCTTGGGACCCAGCCCCTTGGCGGCGGCGCGCGTCCACTTCATGCCATCGTTTAGTGTGTAGTAGATACCAGCCTGGCTCATGCGGGAGTTCGGCTGGTGATTGAACACGTACACCGCATTGGTCGCGTAGCTGGTCGCCAGCATATGGAAGTCCGACTCGCCCGTGAGCCCCAACTGCTGCCAGTTCTTGCCGCCGTCGCGGCTCTTGAGCAGGCCGAAGGGGTTGGTCAGTCCGGAACCCGGTGCCGGGTGCCCGCTGCTGTACAACGCGTCGCGCGTGGCGGAGTAGCCCATGTAGTCGTGCGCCGGCCCTGCGGCCTTGGACCAGCGTCCGTTCTCGAAGACTGCCAAGCCATGGTGGCTCGGGATCAGGAGCTGCTTGCCGTCGGCGCTATAGGATAAGCCGTGGACGTGCATCAGTGTGACAGGCTCGCCAGCACGAACCGGGGACGACGCGAAGACGCCGAGCACCAGCGCGAGCAGAACGGCATGAGGGGTGGGCTTGTTGAATCGCATATTGATCCTTGTTGTTGATATGGCCTATCTTCGTGCTGATGGTGATGGCGCTGCATCAGGAGCCATGTCGCGGCGTATCAGCTGGACCATCCGCGGGTCGTCCCACGCCGCCGGACCAAGTTTGCGGCCGATCTCGCGGCCCTCCCGGTCGATGAGCAGCGTCAGCGGCACACCGGTCACGGCGAGATTCGACTGTGCGTCGCCGAACGTATCCAAGTACGGCTGCAGGTGCTTGATGCGCGTGACATCGAAGAAGTCCCGCACGACCGGCAGACCACCGTGATCGATTGAGAGTGCGACGACTTCGAAGTGCGGTCCGCCCAGCGCGGCCTGCAAACGATCCAGGGCCGGCATTTCTTTGAGGCACGGCGGGCACCATGTGGCCCACACGTTGAGCAGCACAACCTTGCCTCGGAAGGTGGCCAGGCTCGTCGGCATTCCCCCGTCGGAGAACCGCAGATTCGGCAATTCCTTCGGGCGCGCATGAAGGACGAGGTCGAGGTCGGCGGATTGCGGACTACGCATTCGATCAAGCAGAGGCACAACGGCAAACAGCCCTGCCACGATGGGCAGCACGAGCAAGGCCCTTCTTCCTGCCGCGGCGCGCGGCCGCGCCGTTTTGGCCTGCACGGTATGGGCGGGATCTATGGCGGCGACCTCCGGGCGGCCCGTTGTTCTGTCCTTCACGGGCACTCCCTTCGAATGAACATCGATATCTCCTCGGGGCGCGAGAAGACGACCGCGGCCCGGTCCCCCTGCATGCCGGTACCGACGATGACCGGCTTGCCGGTCGACGGGCCGTCGGGACTGCCGTCCGTCTTGAACCGCAGGTTGAATTCCCACCAGGTGCGGCTCTTGCCGTCGCCGGTGAGGACGCGGTAGGCATCGCCGCAATAGCGGATCGCGGTCACCTGGCTGGACGCGTCGACGCGCTTGAGGTTCGGCAGCCCGCGCTCCGACGCCGAAGCGCGACCTTCGGACACGGCCTGGAGATACGCCAGCAGATCGGCGCGCGTGCCCGGGTCCGGGATGCCCTCGAAAAGCATTGCGTTGCCCGGAATCAACGCCGCCGGCTTTCGCAGCCACGCATCCAGATTTTTTTCGTTCCAGACGAGTTCCGAGCGCTTCAGCGCATCCGAATAGCGGCCGAATCCGGCGGAGGTGCCCGCCCGGCGGCCCCACACCCCTGCGAGGCTCGGGCCGGTCATGTGGCGCCCGGGCGCGAACGAATGACAGGCCATGCAGGAACGCGACGCCTGCGCGCCGCGCTCGACGTCTCCGGCTCCACGAGATGGGGTGATAAACGAAAACCCTCCGGCGATCGCCAGAAGAGCAAATCGGACTAAGCTGGTGACAACCATTTGCAATCTCCTTGATCAGGCCCCAGGGTCCACGCCGATGTGCAGCGTCGACTTCCCGGCGTAGCGGTGCGGGGGGCACTTCGAGGTTGCTGGGAGCGGGCACGTTCTTGAAAACCCGGCCTCATGGAGGACGAGGTCGGGACCGACGGGCTGTGCACCACGCGTCAGGCGCAGAACTGGAACGGCACCGAGGATGGCTGCCATGGCGGCCAGCACGAACCATGCCTTACGAATCGTCATGGGCACTCCCTGCGAACGAACGTCGAGATTCAGGTTGAATTCCCACCCGGTGCGGCTCTTGCCGTCCCCGGTGAGGACGCGGTAGGCATCGCCGCAGTAGCGGATCGCGGTCCCCTGGCTGGACGCGTCGACGCGCTTGAGGCTCAGGACACGAGGGCTTTGACCGTTGATGCGGAAGTCGTCCGATTTGGCCTTTAGGTCATTCATGGGTCGTTCCCTCATCCGCGATCTGCGTCCAGGTACGCCCCTGATCTTTGCTGAGGAACACGCTTCGCTTGAAGGTCGCGATGGCGATCTCGGCCCGCCGGAGGGGATTCTGCGCGATGTACGCCACTGCATCTTCCGCAAGCGCCGGGATCGGCAGCTCCTCGGCCTTGGCCCCAGCCTTCAAGGCGATCCGCGCCAGAGTCGCCTTGCCTCCATAGGTGCTGAACCACAAATGCTGCCCGTCCAGGTCGAAGCTTTGGGCGAGTACCCGCTTGCCGCCAACCAGCCGTTCGAAGCTCTCGGCCGAATCCCCGGACAGATAGAGCCCGTCGTCCGTGCCGGCGGCGACGAGTGCTGCCTCAGTGGGATGCACAGCCAGACCGTTGAGCTTGGGATCCAGATCCAGCCCCTTGGCGGCGCTGCGCGTCCACTTCATGCCGTCGGTCAGCGTGTAGTAGATACCGGCCTGCTTCATACGGGAGTTCGGCTGGGGGTTGAGCACGTACACCGCGTTGGTCGCGTAGCTGGTTGCCAACGTATGGAAGTCCGACTCGCCCGTGAGCCCCAACTGCTGCCAGTTCTTGCCGCCGTCGCGGCTCTTGAGCAGGCCGAAGGGGTTGGTCAGTCCGGAACCCGGTGCCGGGTGCCCGCTGCTGTACAACGCGTCGCGCGTGGCGGAGTAGCCCATGTAGTCGTGCGCCGGCCCTGCGGCCTTGGACCAACGCCCATCTGCGTACACGGACAGGGCGTTGTGACTGAGGATCAGAAGCCGCTTGCCGTCAGCGCTGTAGGACAAGCCGTGGACGTGGGTCAGGGTCACGGGCGAACCGCTGCGAGCCGGGGACGCCGCCAGGACGCCAAGCGCCAATGCGAGGATCCAGCTATGGAGAGACTGTTGTCTGTGGAGCATGGCTATCCTTCTTGTTTGCTGGGACAGTGCATGAACGGATTGGCGCCTCCAGGTTGGGTATCAGGCCCGCGGCCCCTCGCCGATGAGGAGCGTCGACTCGCCGGTGTAGTGGTGCGGCGGCACCTCGAGGTTGCTGGGAGCCGGCACGTTCTTGAAGACCCGGCCTGCGAAATCGAACTTCGATCCATGGCAGGGGCAATAGAATCCGCCCGGCCATGAGGCCCCGATGTCGGCGGCACCGGGTTCTGGCCTGAAGGTCGGGATGCAACCGAGATGGGTGCAGATCGCTACCAGCACGGAGATGTCCGGCTTGACCGAACGCAAGTCGTTGCGGGCATAGTCGGGCTGCTGGCCCCGACGGCCCGACTGCGGGTCGCTGAGCAAATCGTCATGACTGCGCAAGGTTGCGAGCATGTCCGTGCTGCGGCGCAGCACCCACACCGGTTTGCCGCGCCACTCCACGGTCCGCAGTTCGCCTGGCTTGATGGGCTCAACGTCGATCTCTACAGGCGCGCCGAGCGCGCGTGCCCGCTCGCTGGGAGCCATGGAAACCACGAAGGGCACGCTTGTTGCGACAATGCCCGCGCCGCCAGCCGCACAAGCTGCCGTGAGCCACACGCGACGTGCAGGATAGGGAGGGATTGCTGTGTCTGACTCTGGGAGGACTGCCGTGTGTGACATTTGAAGGCCTCGCTTGGATCTAGGTTGGGGGATAGGCAGTCAGGCGCGCGTGAACGCCTGATTTGTGCGCCGGTCGCTAGACTTTGTTCTGATCGGCATTGCAGACTCCGGATACCGCCTTGCTTTCGCCGGGCTTTGCGCTCTCATCCTTCTTGTTGTCAATGAGGCCCTTCATCACGAAGAATATCGCCAGCAAAAAGGGGGCGCTGATCAGAATGAACGTTCGGGCCGTGGGCAAAGCGAAGTAGGCGACCGCGAGGCCAATGGCTAACCAGACAGCCCTCTTCATCAGCTTTTTCGAATCGGACCTCATGTCTTTCCCCTTTGAGGCTGGGGGCGTCGCGGGGAGGGGCGAGCCTCTTTGCGTGCGCCGGTTAGCGGAATTTTCAAGTCGGCGGGACAGGCAAGACCTCGGTCCCGGTGCGAAGATGCAGGAACCTGTCCACGGGGATCACCGCCACGACTCCTGAACCGGGGATGTCGGAACGTCCGATCTCCAGCAAGGCGTCGAGCAGCGGCTCCACTTTCGATTCCTCTGTGAATATCTCGACCTGGGTGTGGTCACTGAGCAAGTCGCTGGTATAGAAGTTCTTGTACTCGCCGAAGCCCTTGACCTTGGTCAGCGTGACCCCCCCGACGCCAATTCGCCTGAGTCTCGTTTCCAGCGACTTCACGGCCTCGGGCGGGACAATTGCCACGACATATTTGAAGTTCATGATTTCCTCGCTGTTCTCCGCAGTTCGGCATGCGACAGATCAAACGCCCGAAAACCGAATTTGTCATCACGGTGATTCGATGCACAGGCACGATAAATGGTTCCCCGTCGCGCAAGCCGGCATAGTGCAACCTGGGAAGACCAGGTACGACAAGACCCCACAGAGAGCACTGGCGCGACCGGCTTGCGATCACACGGATTCGTGGCGCCGGCTCCGCAAGCCGGGACATCGTGCGCGCGCTTGTCTCGACCACCGCGCCAGCAGCGCGCAGCCGCCAGATCCTGGGGAGACGGGACACCCGCTGCCCACAGGGCTGCCGAGGAGAACGGCGAGCGAGAGCACATGGCCTGCCCCTGCGAACTCAGTCAGGACGGTAGCCCGCCTCGCTCAGGGCGGCAACGACCGTCTCACGATCCACCTGGGTCTCCACCGAGACCTTGTGATTGGGCAGATCCACCTCGACCTTGGCGTCGGGATCGGTCGACTTGACGGCCTTGGTCACTGCGTTGACGCATTGGCTGCAGGTCATGGACCGGAGGTCGAATTCCATCATGAGGGCGCTCCTTGGGAAAGGAATTGAAGTCTTTACTCTGAGGCTTCCGATCGTGGCAATGTCAAGAAATCTAAAAGGTATCCATGCCGCTGGCACGGGATTGAGAACGGTGCCCTTGACTTTCCCCCTGTGGCAAGGTCGAGACTGCAATCAACGGCCGTGTAAGCGGCTTCAACCTAACCAGGTGTCCCATGAGCAGCACCGCCACCCTCGCGCCCACCGCTATCGGTGACTTGAAGGACTGGTCGTTTCCGATCGAGGGCATGACCTGTGCCTCTTGCGTGTTTGACGAACACTGGGCGCTCAACGACCTGCTCTGGGCGTTTTCCTGCAACGCGGTGGCGATTCCCTTGGCGGCGCTGGGGTTGCTGAGCCCGGTCGTCGCGGGTGCGGCCATGGCGTTCAGCAGTGTCGGCATGGTCGCCAATGCCTTGATGCCGCGCAGTTGGAAAGGAGATCGACCATGATGTACAACACCGCACCACGGCAAGAGCGGGCCGCCAGCAAGCCGGCAGGACACCGCCACCACCGAAAATCGGCGCCGATAAATGTGCAGTGGTTCAACATAGGTCAGGCGGCCGCACGCTCCGGCGTGACGGCCAAGATGATCCGTTACTACGAATCCATGGGCTTGCTGCCTCCCGTGGCCCGCACAGAGGCAGGCTACCGGCTGTATGGGGACAACGAAGTCCACACGCTGCGCTTCATTGGCCGCGCACGGAACCTCGGCTTTGGCATGGACGAGATCGCCGAGTTGCTCAAGCTCTGGCAGAACCATCACCGGGAGAACGCCAATGTCAGACGCATCGCTCTGGCCCACATTGCCAACCTGGAGCGCCGTGTGAGCCAGATGGTGTCGATGAAGCACACGCTCGAGGCCCTCGCCGCCTCCTGTCTTGGTAATGAGCGGCCAGCTTGTCCGATCCTCGATGAGCTCGATGAGCTCGATGAGTGAGCGAGCGCTGGTGGAATGTGGGTCCGCAACCGGGAAACAAGGCGTCATGTATGAGCAAGTCTGCACAAGCGATTCATGTGAACCGCAGTGCCTCCGGCACGCGATCCTGGCTGCGCTTAGGCATTGGCAAGCGCATGGCGTGACTGAGGCGGGTGCGCATGTCGTTCGCACAACTGCTCGCTGACTACGGATACCTGGCTGTTTTCATCGGCAGCCTGCTGGAGGGCGAGACCGTCCTGGTACTGGCCGGCTTCGCCGCACATCAGGGCTATCTCTCGCTTCCGGTAATTCTCGCGATTGCGTTTATCGGCGGCACGCTGGGGGATCAGATCTTCTTCTGGATCGGTCGGGCCTGGGGGCAGCCGTTGCTGGACCGCTTCCCGCATGCCGAACAGCGCGTGCGGCGTGTCAAGGATCTGCTTGAGCGCCATCACGCGCCGGTGATCGTCGGCATCCGCTTCATGTACGGGCTGCGCATCCTTGGACCGATCGTGATCGGGGCCTGCGAGGTTCCGCCGTGGCGTTTTGCGATGTTCAATGCGCTCGGTGCGGCCATCTGGGCGCCGCTGGTTGTGGGGCTGGGATACCTGTTCGGCGATGCCTTGGTGCTGTTGCAGATCGATCTGAAGGAGTTCGAAGCCGCAGTGCTTGGTTTGATCATCGGTGTCGCTGTGGCCTTCTCACTCATTCGCCGGTGGCGGTTGCGATCACGCGGCTGAGGCGGCGTGCGTTGGTGGCCATGGTGGTTCGGTTTGGCGTCAATCTTCGAGTCAATGGTCGTGCATGAACACCGACTTGACGATCGCGCGCGCCGCAGTCCGCATGAGCCGTGCCGGGCACTCACCGCAAATGGTGACCGGTGGGCTGATCGTGCTGATGGGCGCCGCGATTGCTTTCCGATTCCTGGCAGATCGGGTGGCGCTGAACCGGATTTCTCCGCTGTTGCCGGGGATATTTATATTTATATCTTGACATTCCAGTAACTGGAATCCCTATAGTTGTTTTGAATCTACTACCAGAAGAGGTGACCAGATGAGTGGAATGACTGAAACAACACACGCGGGCGAGCGATCCTTGGCCAGGATTGTCGTGGGCCTGCTCCGCTACTACCTCAGCGGACGCCGAGGCTTGATCGTGCTGACCGTGGCCGCCCTGGGGGCCGGGGCGTTTTTGAACTGGGGTTGGCTGGTGGCGGCGGGGATCGCCCCGCTGCTCCTCGCCCTCGCGCCCTGCGCCGCCATGTGCGCGCTGGGTCTGTGCATGAACAAGGCGGGTTCGAAATCTTGTTCCGGCGAGCCGAAGTCGGATGCTCAGGGCGCCGGGGCCGAGACAAATCCTGCATCGATATCCACCGGCAGCCGTGCTCGCGGCGTAGCGCAAGAGAAGGTCGAAAAAGGAGTCATCGAACCATGAACATCGGAACCGTTGCCGAAGGATCAGGGGTTTCGCCCAAGACCATCCGCTACTACGAGAGTATCGGGCTCGTCCGGTCGGCCGATCGGGAGTCGAACGGCTACCGGAGCTATTCGTTGGTCGACATGCGTACGCTCAACTTCATCAAGCGGGCGCGCAGTCTGGGCTTCTCCGTCGAGGAGGTGCGCGAACTGCTCGACCTCTGGCAGGACAAATCGCGCACGAGCGCTGCCGTCAAGACACTGACAACCCGTCACCTGGACGCGCTCGACCGCAAAATCGAGGAACTGATGGCCATGCGCAAAGCGCTTGCGGATCTGGTAGAGCGTTGCCACGGCGACGCCCGCCCCGACTGTCCCATCCTGGATGACTGTGATCACGGTGAAGGGGTTCGGCACAACTCCGCCTCGCTGGTCGAGCATCAGCCTCGGTTGCGCAGCCGCAACAAGGAGAAGACATGAGGAACGTCGCCACCACCGTCCAGGCGCGGGTCGTGGATCCGGTTTGCGGCATGGAAGTCGATTCGGAGACCGCCGCACATCGTGTCGAGCACGACTGGACCATCTACTACTTCTGCAGCGCGCATTGCGCGGACGCGTTCCACAGGAATCCACAGGCGATGCTGGCGCGGAGACAGACGCCCGGGGTTGGCCAAGCCAGTCGTGGAGGCGCTCAGCCGGACGCGGCCGTCGGGAAGTATGTCTGCCCGATGTGCCCCGGGGTGGAGAGCGATGGCCCCGCCGCCTGTCCGAAGTGCGGCATGGCGCTCGAGCCTGCGGTTCCTGCGCCTGTCCGAGCGCGGACCCAGTACACCTGCCCGATGCACCCCGAGATCGTGCGGGACGAGCCCGGCGAATGCCCGAAGTGTGGCATGGCGCTCGAGCCGATGACGGCGCCGGCCGAGGAGACGAACCCCGAGCTCATCGACATGTCACGGCGCTTGTGGGTCGGCGCCGCCCTGACCGTGCCGCTCGTCTTTCTCGCCATGGCTGGCTACCTGCCGGGCGCGCACGCGCTCCTCGAGTCAATCCTCACGAAAACGCTATCCCGCTGGCTGGAGCTTGCATTGGCGACCCCGGTGGTGCTCTGGGCCGGTGCGGTGTTTTTCCAGCGCGGATGGCGGTCGGTACGGACCTGGAACCTCAACATGTTCACGCTGATCGCGATCGGCGTGGGCACGGCGTACGCCTACAGCGTCGTGGCGACGCTTTTCCCGGAGAGCTTTCCGGCCACGTTCCGCGACGCGTCGGGCCAGGTGGGCGTCTATTTCGAGGTGGCCGCGGTCATCACCGTGCTGGTCCTGCTCGGGCAGGTACTGGAACTGCGGGCGCGCGAGAAGACCGGCGGGGCGCTGCGGGCGCTGCTCGATCTCGCACCGCCCACGGCGCGGCGCCTGCTTCCGGGCGGCGATGACGAGGAAGTCGCGCTCGAGGTCGTGCAGCGCGGCGATCGCCTGCGCGTGCGCCCCGGCGGCAAGGTGCCGGTGGACGGCGAGATCGTCGAGGGGCGCAGCTCCGTCGACGAGTCGATGGTGACCGGCGAGTCGATCCCGGTGCAGAAAAGCGCGGGAGACAAGGTGATCGGCGGCACCATCAACGGCACCGGCAGCTTCGTCCTGCGCGCCGAGCGCGTCGGGCACGAGACGCTGCTCGCGCAGATCGTGCAGATGGTCGCCGAGGCACAGCGCTCGCGCGCACCGATTCAGCGGCTAGCCGACATGGTTTCGGGCTACTTCGTTCCCGCCGTTGTGGCGATTGCGGCGATCAGCTTCGCGGCCTGGGCGCTGTGGGGGCCGCCGCCGGCCTTCGCGCACGGGCTGGTGGCTGCGGTGGCAGTGCTGATCATCGCCTGCCCCTGCGCCCTGGGCCTCGCCACGCCGATGTCGATCCAGGTCGGGGTGGGCCGAGGGGCGCAGGCCGGCGTGCTCATCAAGAACGCCGAGGCGCTGGAGCGGTTTCAGAAGGTCGACACGCTGGTCATGGACAAGACTGGAACGCTTACCGTGGGCCGTCCGCGGGTGCAAGCCGTCGACACGGATGGCAAGTTCACCGAGGACGAACTGCTGCGCCTGGCGGCGAGCCTCGAGCGCGCGAGCGAGCATCCTCTCGCCGCGGCGATCGTCGAAGCAGCGGCGCAGCGCGGCCTCAAGCTGGCGGGCGTCGAGGGCTTCGACGCGCCGACGGGCCAGGGTGTGGTCGGCACGGTCGAGGGCCGCTCCGTGGCGCTCGGCAATGCGCGCCTGCTGGAGGCGCTCGGCGTGCCGGCCGGCGCTTTCGCGCAGAAGGCGCAAGCGCGTCGCAGTGACGGCGAGACGGTGATGTACGTTGCCGTGGATCACGCAGTGGCCGGCATCATCGCGGTCGCGGACCCGATCAAGGACTCGACGCCGCAGGCGATCGCGGATTTGCGCGCTGACGGCATCCGCATCGTCATGCTGACCGGCGACAACCGCACCACGGCCGAGGCGGTCGCCCGCAAGCTCGGTATCGACGAGGTCGAGGCCGAGGTGCTGCCGCAGCAGAAAGGCGAAATCGTCAGGAAGCTCCGGGCCGAAGGCCGGGTGGTGGCGATGGCCGGCGACGGCGTGAACGATGCGCCGGCCCTCGCCGAAGCGGATGTGGGCATCGCCATGGGCACGGGCACCGACGTGGCGATCCAGAGCGCCGGCATCACCCTCCTCAAGGGCGACCTCACCGGCATCGTGCGAGCGCGGCACCTGAGCCGCGCCGTCATGCGCAACATCCGCCAGAACCTGTTTCTTGCCTTCGTCTACAACTTGCTCGGCGTGCCGGTGGCGGCTGGCGTGCTCTACCCGTTCTTCGGCCTGCTGCTCAGTCCCATCATCGCCGCGGCGGCAATGAGCCTGAGCTCCCTGTCTGTCGTCGGAAATGCGCTGCGTTTGCGCGCAGCACGCATCTAGGCGGAAATCGCGCATGACGAAAGGAGTGATGTTTATGTGCAGCTTGAAAACGATGGTCAAGATCCTGCTGGGAATCGGCGCGCTGCTCCTCGCAGCCTACCTGGTTTTCCCAGAGTCTCGGCCCACCATCACAGCGATCGCCCCGGCGTTGTTGGTGCTGGCATGTCCGCTGGCGATGCTCATGATGGGCGGCATGAATGACGAGAAGAAGGAGAAAAAACAGGATCCGGATCAGAAATGATCGGAAAGCGCTTCGCCGGACTGACTGTTAGCAGGTGCTAACCATGAATACGAATTTTGCTGGGCATTACGGTCACTGGGGGCTTGTAATTATCCTGATCGTCGTGGTCTCCTGGATACTGTATCGGTTTGCGGCTCCCAAGCGTTGGCGGGAATGGGCGGGCGCTGGTCTGGTGCAGGCGTTCATCATCGCGCTCTATGCGGAGATGTACGGCTTTCCTCTGACGATCTATCTGCTGACGGGCTTTCTGGGCATCGACATTCCGCTAAACGCCATGCCGGGACATCTGTGGGCCACGTTGCTCGGTTACGGCATGACCGGCGGAATGATCGAAATGCTGCTGGGCGCCGTTTTCATTGTGACGGGCCTCTTGCTGTTGATCGGCGGCTGGCGGGAAGTCTTCCGCGCCAGCGGCGAGGGGCGCATGGCCGGCAGCGGACTGTACGCGTTGGTGCGGCACCCACAGTACACGGGAATCATGCTGGCGGTGTTAGGCCAGATCGTGCACTGGCCGACCATCGTCACGGTGGCGCTGTTTCCGGTCATTGTCCTTGTCTACGTACGGCTGGCGCGCAAGGAAGAAAGAGAGATGCTGGAGCGATTTGGCACGGCGTATCGGGATTATCTGGAACGGGTGCCTATGTTTTTTCCGCGGCGGGGCGAGTGGAACCGGCTTGCTGCCGCGCTAAGGGATTCGATACTTCCCGCATGAACGGACAACGTCTTGGATGTGTGGTCGATTTTCAATGCCGGATTCGGTCCAGTCCGGCCGGTAAGTGCCGATGACTTCTTTCGCAGCGGCGAACGGTTCGCCGCATATTTCAACCCAAGCTCGGAGGTTCAAATGAATATCAAACGCAACGTGGTGATGGCGCTGGCGGCGATGGTCGTCGCGGGCGCGGGCGGGCTGGCCGGCGCGGCCGAACCGGGGCAGGCGGCGAAGCCCGGATCGGGCATGTCGGGCATGGGCGATATGTCGAAGGGGCACGGCAAGATGGGCTCCGACGGCGCCATGGGCGGCGGCATGATGGACATGATGGGCATGATGCATTCATGCCAGAAGATGATGGGCGGCGCCATGTCGGGGGGCGCGATGATGCCGCAGTTGCCGCCGGGAAATGAAAAACTCGAATTCCAGATGCACGCCGAGATGATGCAGAAGGTGGGCGAGATCGCGGCCAGGTACGCCGACAAGATCAAGGAAGCCAAATGACGGGGCGGCCTCGTCGTCGTCCCGACGCCTGAGGGCGGCGCGGCGACTGGGCGGCATCGCGTTGCTCAGCCGCCTGCTCGGACTTTGACGCGTGCCTTTGCGCTTCGAGCAGGGGAAGTCCCGTGCGTTCGCTAATGGACGAAGCAGTCTCCAGAAAAAGAATCGGCGCAGATGGATAGCAGCATCTTCCTCGGCGGATCGGCGATCGCGGCCTTCGTCGCGGGTGTTGTCGCGCTCTTCGCGCCGTGCTGCATATCGGTGATGCTGCCCGCTTATTTCACCAGTTCGTTCCAGAACCGCTCAGTGCTCACCGCCATGACGTTTTTCTACGCGGCCGGTATGGCAACGGTGATCCTGCCGCTCGTCTTGGGCGCCGCGTTCATGCGCCAAGCCAAGGCCTGATGACCCAATGCCACAGCGCGAGGGTGGTACCGATCCAGATTGCCACTACGAGCAAAGTGCCCGCGCGGCTCGTCGGCTTATTGCCATTCGTCTTCATCCATTGGTCAGCGCGATCACGACAATCGGAGAGAGCAGCAGCCGGGATCATCCTGACAGTAAGCCAGATCAAGCCCGGCAGCAGGATTACATCGTCAACGTACCCTAACACCGAAATGAAGTCGGGAATTAGGTCGATTGGGCTGAGGGCGTACGCGACGACAAAGATGCCCAAGGCCTTTGCGTACCAAGGGACGAAGGGGTGCCGGGCGGCAAACCAGAGCGTCACGCCGTCGCGCTTGATCGCCTTCGCCCACATTCTCAACTGGTCACCTACAGACATCTTGAACCTTCCTCTTTGTGCACCTGACAGCATGCCCCCGATTTTAGGTATGAAAGAGTTTCCAAGCCTAGTTACGGGGCGTTCAACGCCTTTAAACACTGGGTTGAAGTTGCTGATCACCAGCTCGCCTTTAGCCTCCCGGCCCTTCCCAGACGCCCCAACCGTGCGGTTAACGGTGATCCGCTTCATGGTGTGGCCCTTGTCCTCGCTCACCGAATACATTCCAGCCAATAAGCACCAGCGCACCCACGCAGATCGCGATGTCCGCAAGATTGAAGGAGGGCCAGTGCCAGCCTTGCCAGTGAAAGTCCAGAAAGTCTGTGACGCGGCCGAAATACATTCGGTCAACCGCATTGCCGAGGGCTCCACCCATGATGAAGCTGTACGCCAGCGCTTCCACACGCGGCAAAGCCGAACTGAGTATCCAGCCCAGCGCAACGGCTACTACGAGGGCCACCGCCGTAAAAAAGTATCTCTGCCAGCCACCGGCATCGGCCAGAAAACTGAACGCCGCGCCAGCATTGCGTATGGATACCAGGTTGAAAAAACCAGTGAGAGGGATTCCCGACCCCTCCGGCAAGTTTAGGCGTACCAAGTGCTTTGTGACGTAGTCTGCAAGCGCAACTGCCAAAGCCAGCGACCACCAGACCCAACCACTGGCCAATCGTTGTTTAAGAGAGAACGCTGGTTTTATAGGTGTCATCCGTTGCCTTATCTTTGCCTATTCGTTCGACCGTCCAAGGATATGCCTCTCAGGAACGCTGACTTGTTTGCAACGGTGGCACAAGCCATCGCCGTGCAGCCGGCTCCGACCAGCCATCCCCCCAAAACATCCGCAGGGAAATGCGCGCCCATGGCAATGCGGGCAAAGCCCACCCAAAAAAGAAACACCACCAGCACAAACCGGAAACCCGCGCCGGCAAGGGGCCAGAGTGCTGCAAACACCAGCGCGGCATAGACCGAGTGCCCGCTGGGAAAGCTGTGCGACCGTTCGACAGGTGCCAGGACCCGCACACTGTGGATCAGGGCTGCGGAGGGACGGGGGAAATCCAAACCCCACTTCAATACACTCGTCGAAATCAAAACCAGCAGACAAGCGCAACCAAAGCAGTAGGCCTGAAGGCGGATTTTTACGGGTGAAATCGTAGGGCTTATGGCTTGCGCATAGCGCGCCCACAAGGCCAAGGCAGCCAGCATGAAGGGTGCGGCCCAGTAACTGCCCAAGGCACTACCAACATGGGCCAATGGCTGAGCAGCTACGGGCAGGCCTGTGTTGAGCACCTCAAACAATTGGACGTTCCAGCCGTACCAGTCATAGAAAATCCATTTCAGATCGACAGACGCCATTTCCTGGTTCGCCGTACAGTCAAGCTTTTTTCTCGGCACCCAAAAGGCGCAGACCGTTGAACACGACCAGCAAGCTGGCGCCCATATCGGCAAAGACGGCCATCCACATGGTTGCATGGCCAGTAAAGGTCAATGCCAGAAAGACCGCCTTGATCCCCAGCGCCAGCACGATGTTCTGCGTCAGTACCTGGGCCGTCTTTTGCGACAAGCGAATAAAAGTGGGGATCTTGCGCAGGTCATCGTCCATCAGAGCAACATCGGCGGTCTCGATGGCCGTATCGCTGCCGGCCGCGCCCATGGCAAAGCCGATGTCCGCACGGGCCAGTGCCGGCGAGTCGTTGATGCCGTCGCCGACCATGCCAACTTGCCCTTGGGCGCCCACCAAACCTTCGATGGTTTTGAGCTTGTCTTCAGGCAACTGGTCCCCTTTAGCGTCAGAAATGCCCACCTGCGCGGCAATCGCCTGAGCGGTGTGCTGGTTATCTCCCGTCAGCATCAGCGTGCGGATGCCGAGAGCCTGCAGATCCGCGACAGCTTTCTTGCTGCTTTCCTTGACGGTATCGGCCACTGCAAATATCCCCAGCACGGTTGCATCGTCTACCAGCATGACGGCCGTTTTGCCTTGCCGCTCCAAACCCTCCAGCGTCGACTGAAGCGCCGGTGTGCTCAGCCCGCGTTCCTGGATCAGGCGGTGGTTGCCCAGGAGCAACAGGCGGCCATCAATGCGCCCATTGACGCCACGGCCGGGCAGCGCGGTGAAGTCCCGGACCTCCGAGAGGTCCATTCCGTCCCTTCGAGCTTCTCTGGCGATCGCCTGGGATACCGGATGGTCGGAGCGGGCCGCCAGGCTGGCCGCCCAGCGCTGCACGTTGGCATGGTTGTCGCCGACGCCGATGAAATCAGTCTGCTCGGGCTTGCCGTGGGTGAGCGTGCCGGTCTTGTCCAGTGCGAGCACCTTGAGCTTGTGCCCGCCTTCGAGATAGACGCCGCCCTTGATCAGAATGCCCCGGCGCGCGGCAGCCGCCAGTCCGCTGACGATGGTCACCGGCGTGGAGATCACCAGGGCACAGGGGCAGGCGATCACCAGCAGCACCAAGGCCTTGTAGATCCAGTCGAACCAGGGTGCGCCCATGGCCAGGGGCGGAACGATGGCGACCAGCAACGCCACCGTAAAGACGGCCGGCGTGTACACACGGGCAAACTGGTCAACAAAGCGCTGGGTCGGCGCGCGGCTGCCCTGGGCAGACTCGACCGCATGGATGATGCGGGCCAGTGTAGAGTCGTTGGCCGCCGCGGTGACCTTGAACTCGAAAGAGCCCGTTTCGTTGAAGGTACCGGCAAAGACCTGGTCTCCTTCGGTTTTTTCCACGGGCAGGCTCTCGCCCGTGATCGGCGCTTGGTTAATGGCTGAGCGTCCTGATGTGATGAGTCCATCCAAAGCGATGCGCTCACCCGGCTTCACACGAACCAGAGCGTCTAGGGCAACATCCTTGGCGGTTATGTCAAGCCAGGAACCATCAGCTTGGCGAACTGTGGCGGTTGCGGGCGCGAGGTCCATCAGGCCGCGGATGGCATTTCGGGCCCGGTCCAGGGATTTGGCCTCAATCACTTCCGCCATCGCAAAGAGGAACATGACCATGGCCGCTTCCGGCCAGTGCCCAATGACCATCGCGCCGGTGACCGCGATCGACATGAGCGCGTTCATGTTCAGGTGGAGATTTTTCAAGGCAATCCAGCCCTTTTTGTACGTGCTCAGGCCACCCGTGGCGATGGATGCAAGAGCCAGCGCAATCACCAACCAGTGATCGCCGTTATTGACCCAATACACCCCCTCAGCCGACAGGGCGGCCACGCCAGAGAACACCATGGGCCACCAGTTGGTGGGTTGTGCAGCCGCCGGCTCATCCCGAGGCTGATCGGGGGGGTGAACCTGGGTTTCAAACCCTAGCGACTCGATGGCTTGAACCGCCGGGGCAAGCGCCTCGGGCGTATGGCGGACCGTCAAGGTACGCTGCATCAGGTTGAACTGCAGGTCGGTGATACCCCCCATGCCCTGCAGCTTGCCGCGGATAAGGCCTTCTTCGGTCGGGCAGTCCATCTTGGCGATTTGGAGGACCGTCGTTGTCCCCGAACCTACCTCCTGCCGCTGCGCTTTCATCCCAATTGAGGCCAGAGCCTTGTCGACCGGCTCAGGCGAAGCCAAGCTGTGGTCTACGGAGAGGACACGTTGCATCAAATTGAACTCCAGGTTGTTCACGCCACCGACCTTTCCCAGGCGGTCCCGAATCAGGGCCTCCTCTGTCGGGCAGTCCATGTTTTCGATGCGGTAGGTCGCGCGCTTGCTGTTGGGCGCCAGGGCGGGTCCGTCATGCGTGGTGAGCTGGGGAATTGGCGCCTCCGTGATCGCGCCGCCTCGACCGCTACCCTGGCGCTGCGCCTTCATTCCAATCGACAAGAGCGCAGCCTCAAGCGACTCAAGAGCCTGCGCGGTGTGCGTGACGGCAAGCGTGCGCTGTTTGAGGTCGAATTCCAGGCCATCAATACCCCAGAGCTTGCCTAGGTTGTCGCGGATCACGCGCTCTTCGCTTGGGCAATCCATGTTGTCGATCCTGTAGACCGTCGTACTGAGGCCGACTTCATGGCGCTTGGCGTTCATGTTGATCGACGCGAGCGCTTGTTCGACAGCATTCAGCGTGTCCAGGCTGTGGCTGACTCTGAGGGTGCGCTGCGTGAGGTCGAACGCAAGGTCGTGCACGCCGTTGAGGGTGCCAAGGTGTTTGCGGATCAGGGCCTCCTCGCTCGCGCAATCCATGTTCTCGATTCGATACAACACCGTGTCAATCTTTTGGCTTCTGGTACTTTCAGCTGCTGCTGGGGTGGTTGCGCAACCGCAACTGGTCAAGGCAGGCTGGGTCATGGAAATTCCTCTTACAAATCGGGGGTTTCGAATATGGGAGTATTTGACAACCTAAAGTTGCTATAGAGTCAAGCCCTCAAACCTTGCACTTGATAAGAAAATGAAAATTGGTGAACTAGCCAAGCGCGCGGATTGTCAGATCCAGACGATCCGTTATTACGAAGCGGAAGGGTTGTTGTCGGCTCCGGCGCGCAGTGAAGGCAATTTCCGTATCTTTCACGAGAGCGATCTCGAGCGACTTCTCTTCATCCGCCAGTGTCGCTCCCTGGACATGACACTGCTTGAGGTGCGCACCTTGCTGACAGCTCGCGACAGACCCGAGGTGGACTGTGGCGAGGTGAACCATGTGGTCGATGAGCATATCTCCAAAGTAAGAGCGCGGATCCGCGAACTCAGGGTGCTTGAACGCGACCTTATCGAGCTGCGTAGCTCCTGCGGCACCATCCGATCCGCCAGGGAATGCGGCATTCTCAACGGATTGGCAGAAACTCACTGAACTGAGCTTTCGCGTGCGAACTTGTGGCCGGCGGTGAAGGAGAATCAATCAAATTTCACGCCTGGAACGGCTGGCAGCCCGTTTATGCGCCCTACGCTTATAGGCATCCGGATGACTTCATAAGTATGCTTTGCTGGCGTAAATGGCCAGACTGAGCAGGATGACGGAATCGCAGCGATGGCGTTTCGGGCCTGCGGGCGCGCTGAGTGATCCTTGCGAAAAGAACGGTACTTTCGCTTGGATCGAAATTGACACCCGCGCCGTCCTTAGGGCAAGGAACTTTTGCGGCCGACAAGCTGTCAACACCTTCGCAACCTAACATCAAGCCTCTACAATAGCCCCAGTTCCATCATGCTCACCCGTCGCCGCACCCGCCTGATCACAGCACTGTTCGTGCTGGTCAGCCTGCTGTTCATGCAGCTGGCGGTGGCCAGCTACGCGTGTCCGGCTGTTGCGTCAAAAGTCGCCGAAGTCACCACGATGGCCGAGGCCGGCATGCCCTGCGCCGAATCTACGCCGCTGAACATGGACGACGAACAGCCCAACCTGTGCCAGGCGCACTGCCAGGCGGGCCAGCAGTCTGCCGACAAGCACGAGCTTCCATCGCCTGTGGCCATCGGCGCTCTGCCTGCCGATTTCACATCGCCGGCCATTGTCCCGGTGTTTTCAGGTGCGCCGCTGCTGGTTCCCGACCTGAAGCGCACCACAGTTCCGCCTGTGGTCATCCGGAACTGTTGCTTCCGCATTTGACCTCTCAGACCACTTAGCTCCTGTCTGATGCATTCCTGGTGCATCGACAGGTCGTTATTCGTGATCTGGAGGTTTTATGTCTATTTCGTTTCCGATTTGCCGGGCAACCGTTGCCGTCCTGATCGTTACCCTGGGGGCGTCGTCATGGGCGGCTGATCCTTTGACTCTCGTGGAGGCGCAGCGCATTGCGGTGGGCCGTTCCCAACAATTGGTCGCTCAAAACGCGCTCACCACCGCCGCCCGCGAGCAGGCCGTGGCTGCTGGCCAGCTGCCCGACCCCGTGCTCAAGCTGGGTATTGACAACCTGCCGGCCAATGGCCCAGACCGTCTCAGCCTCACGCGTGACTTCATGACCATGCGCCGCATTGGCGTCATGCAGGAAATTCCGCGCGCTGAAAAACGCCAACTCAGGGCGGAAAAGTTTGAACGCGACGCCGAGCGGGTGCAGGCGCAGCGGCAACTGACGCTGGCCAACGTGCAGCGCGATACGGCGCTGGCCTGGCTGGACCGCTATTACGCTCAAGCCCAGCGTGAATTGTTGCGGCAACAAATTGAGGAAACCCGACTGCAGGTTCAAGCCGCCGACAGCGCCTTTCGCACCAACCGGGGCAGCCAGGCTGACGTGTTCGCAGCCCGCGCCGCAGTGATCACGCTGCAAGACCGCCTCAGCCAAATTGATCGCCAGTCGCGCAACGCTGCTCTGATGCTGGCCCGGTGGGTAGGCGCTTCTGCCGCTGAACGCCCCACCTCCGGATCGCCGCCATGGCAAAGCACGCCGCTACAGGTTGGTATTTCGAGTGAACACCTCAAGCGGCATCCTGATCTGCTGGTAATAAGTGCCGAGATTGATGCGGCTGAAACTGAGGCCCGGCTTGCTCAGGCTAATAAGAAGGTCGACATCAGCGTGGAGGCGAACTACGCTCAGCGCGGCCCAGGCTTCTCCAACATGCTCTCCATCGGAGTGTCCATCCCCTTGCAATGGGACCAGAAAAATCGCCAGAACCGTGAGTTAGGCGCCAAGCTGGCCATGGTCGATGAGGCTAAGGCCAGATACGAGGACATGCTGCGCAGCCACGAAGCCGAGGTGCGCGGCCTGCTCAACGACTGGCAGACGGGTAAGGATCGGCTGGTCCGATACCGTGATGAGCTGATTCCCACCGCCCGACAGCGCTCCGAGGCGACGCTCACGGCCTATCGCACTGGCAAAAGCGACCTCGCTGCTGGGCTGTCAGCACGCCGCGACGAAATTGATGTCCGCATGCAGGCCCTGACCCTGGAGATGGAAACGGCGCGCTCCTGGGCACAACTCAATTTCCTGATTCCCGACCTCCACATTTCCGCACCCGCCAAGGACCAACCATGAACAAGAAATATCTCATTGCCGCGCTGCTTGCTGCCGGCGTGCTTGGCGCCGCCGGTTACGGCCTGTACACCCTGGGCATGAAAAATGGCAGCGGTATGGCCGCCGTCCCTGCGGTCACGCCCACGGCCGCAGGCGCCGCTGCCGCCGCGCCCCAGGCAGGTCCGCAAAGCGTCGCCGAAGGCGAAGAGGCGACTCGCCGCCACATCAGCGTGGGTCTGAAGGCCGGGGACACCGATCCGATTACCGGCAGCAAGATTCTCTACTACCACGACCCCATGGTGCCAGGCAGCAAGTTCGACAAGCCGGCCAAGTCGCCTTTTATGGACATGATGCTGGTGCCGGTCTATGCGAGTGGCGACGCCGATCAAGGCAAGGTCACCGTCAGCCCGCGAATCCAGCAGAACCTGGGCGTGCGTACCGCGATGGTTACCGAGGGCACGCTGTCGCCCCAGGTTTCCGCTGTAGGCAGCATTGCCTACAACGAGCGTGATCAGGCCACCGTTCAGGCCCGCGCCACCGGCTATGTGGAGCGGCTTCATGTGCGGGCCACGCTGGACCGCGTGGCCAAGGGTCAGCCGCTGGTAGATCTCTATGTGCCGGACTGGGTGGCAGCCCAGGAAGAGTTTTTGGCCATCAAACGCATGCAGGGCAATGACCTGGCCTCACTGGTGGACGGCGCCCGCCAGCGCATGCGACAAGCTGGCATGAGCGATGAGCAAATTCGTCAGGTTGAAACCAGCGGAAGGACGCAGGCTCGTATTACCGTGACAGCGCCGCTAGGCGGCGTGGTGGTGGAATTGATGGCGCGCGAAGGCATGACCGTGATGGCCGGCGCCACCCTGTTCCGCATCAACGGCCTGTCCACCGTCTGGGCCAACGCCGAGGTGCCAGAAAGCCAGTCCGCATTGCTGCGGCCAGGGGCGAAGGTGCAAGCGCGCAGCCCGGCGGCCCCAGGCACCACCTTCGACGGCAAGGTCCAGGCTATCCTGCCGGAGGTTAACCCGGCCACACGCACGCTCAAGGCCCGGCTGGAATTGGCCAACCCTGGCGCACGTCTGGTACCGGGCATGTTCGTATCCATGCAGTTCATGGATATGCGCGCCGAAAAGGCCTTGCTGGTGCCCACCGAAGCCGTCATCCAGACGGGCAAGCGCACGGCCGTCATGCTGGCCGAGGACAATGGACGCTTTCGGCCGGTTGACGTGGAATCCGGGATTGAGGCCGGCGGACAGACTGAAATCAAGCGCGGTCTGCAGGCCGGCCAGCGCGTCGTGGTGTCTTCACAGTTCCTGATCGATTCCGAAGCCAGCCTCAAGGGGGTCGAAGCCCGGCTCAACGAGGCACCCAAGCCGGTCGCGGCCAATACCGCACCGCGGCACGAAGGTGAGGCCAAGGTCGTGGCCATTGGCAAGGACGCCATCACTCTGTCGCATGGGCCCATACCTACACTCAAGTGGGGCGCGATGACCATGGACTTCAAGTCGCCGCCCCCACAAGCGCTACCGCGCAGCCTGGCAGCTGGCGACCGGGTGAGCTTTGAGTTCTACATGGATACGGAAGGACTGCCTCAGCTGACCCGTGTCTCTCCTCTGGCTTCCGCGCCAGGCTCCGCGCCAGGCTCCGCGCCAGGCTCCACCCCAGCGGCCACAGGGAGCAAAAAGTGATCGCCCGTTTTATCCGCTGGTCTATCGCCAACCGCTTCCTCGTGCTCCTGGCTACGCTCATGCTGGGTGCCTGGGGGGTGTACTCGGTGCTTCGGACGCCTTTGGACGCCTTGCCCGATCTCTCCGACGTGCAGGTCATTATTCGCACTACCTACCCTGGCCAGGCACCACGTATCGTCGAAAACCAGGTCACTTACCCGCTGACCACGACCATGCTCTCCGTGCCCGGCGCCAAGACGGTGCGCGGCTACTCCTTCTTCGGCGACTCCTTTGTCTATGTGCTGTTCGAGGACGGTACTGACCTGTATTGGGCACGCTCGCGGGTGCTGGAGTACCTCAATCAGGTGCAGTCACGCCTGCCTCCAGCGGCCAAGGCCTCGCTGGGGCCGGATGCGACGGGCGTGGGATGGATTTATCAGTACGCGTTGATCGACCGCAGCGGCACGCAGGATGCCGGGCAATTGCGCGCGCTGCAGGACTGGTTTCTCAAGTACGAGCTCAAAACCGTGCCCAACGTCGCCGAGGTGGCATCGGTGGGCGGCATGGTGCGGCAGTACCAGATCGTGCTGGACCCGGACAAGCTGGCAGCCTATGCCATTGCGCATACCAAGGTGGTCGAAGCCATCCAGAAGGCTAACCAGGAAACCGGTGGCTCCGTCCTGGAACTCGGTGAAGCCGAATACATGGTGCGAGCCTCGGGCTATCTGCAAAGCCTGGAGGATTTCCGTGCCGTACCGCTGATGACCACCCCTGGGGGCGTCTCGGTGCGCCTGGGTGATGTGGCTCGCATTCAAATCGGCCCTGAAATGCGCCGCGGCATTGGTGAACTCGACGGGGAAGGTGAAGCTACCGGCGGCGTGATCGTCATGCGCTCGGGCAAGAACGCGCTGGAAACCATTGCAGCGGTGAAGGCCAAGCTCGCATCCTTGCAGTCCAGCCTGCCCAAGGGGGTGGAAATCGTCCCCACTTACGACCGCTCCGGCCTGATTGAGCGCGCAGTGGACAACCTCACGCACAAGCTGCTGGAAGAATTCCTGGTCGTGGCGGTGGTGTGCTTCATCTTCCTGTTTCACCTGCGCTCGGCCTTCGTCGCGATCATTTCGCTGCCGTTGGGCATTCTGATGGCCTTCATCGTGATGCACTACCAGGGCGTCAACGCGAACATCATGTCGCTGGGCGGCATCGCGATTGCCATAGGCGCCATGGTCGATGCGGCGGTAGTCATGATCGAAAACGCCCACAAACACCTGGAGCATTGGGGTCACGATCATCCGGGTGAAACGCTGCAGGGCGAGGCGCGTTGGCGGGTCATCGGTGACGCGGCGGCGGAAGTGGGACCAGCGCTGTTCTTCTCGCTACTGATCATTACGCTGTCCTTCATTCCGGTGTTCACGCTGGAAGCCCAGGAGGGACGGCTGTTCTCGCCGCTGGCTTTCACCAAAACCTATGCCATGGCCGCTGCCGCCGGGCTGTCGGTCACGCTGATTCCGGTGCTAATGGGTTACCTGATTCGGGGGCGGATCCCCGATGAGAAGACCAATCCGCTGAACCGCTTGCTGATCGCAGTCTACCGGCCGTTGCTGGAGATTGTGTTGCGTGCGCCCAAGCGCACTCTGTTGGCCTCTGCTGTCATCCTGGTCATCAGTCTCTGGCCGCTGCAGCATATCGGCGGCGAGTTCATGCCGCGACTAGATGAAGGCGACTTGCTCTACATGCCCTCGGCTTTACCAGGCCTGTCAGCCGGCAAGGCGGGCGAGCTGCTGCAGCAAACCGACCGGCTGATCAAGACCGTGCCGGAGGTCGCCAGTGTCTACGGCAAAGCTGGGCGTGCCGAATCCGCCACCGACCCGGCGCCCATGGAGATGTTCGAAACCACCATCCAGTTCAAGCCGCGCGAGCAGTGGCGCCCGGGCATGACCCAGGACAAACTGGTGGAAGAGCTGGACCGCATCGTCAAGGTGCCCGGCCTGTCCAATATCTGGGTGCCGCCCATCCGCAACCGCATCGACATGCTGGCCACCGGCATCAAGAGCCCGGTGGGGGTCAAGGTGGCGGGCACCGACCTTGCCACGATAGACCGGCTGACCGGCGAGATCGAGCGCGCGCTGAAGGACGTTCCTGGCGTCAGCAGCGCGCTGGCTGAGCGCCTGACGGGCGGCCGCTATGTGGACGTCAATATCCGCCGTGAGGCGGCAGCAAGTTTTGGATTAAACATTGCCGACGTGCAGTCGGTCATCAGCTCAGCGGTGGGCGGCGAGAACATCGGTGAGACGGTTGAAGGCCTGCAGCGCTTTCCCATCAACATGCGTTACCCGCGGGAAATCCGGGATTCCCTGGAGAAATTGCGCAGCCTGCCTATCGTGACGGAGCGCGGCCAGCGCCTGGTGCTGTCGGACGTGGCTGAGCTCCGCATCACCGATGGTCCGCCTATGCTGCGCAGCGAAAACGCTCGCCTGTCGGGCTGGGTCTATGTGGATATTCGAGGCCGCGATCTGCGCTCGGCCGTGCAGGACATGCAAAAGGCTGTCACCGAAAAGGTCAAGCTGCCGCCGGGCTATTCGATCTCCTGGTCGGGTCAGTTCGAATTCCTGGAACGCGCCACGGCCAAGCTCAAAGTGGTGGTGCCGTTTACGCTGCTGATCATCTTCGTGCTGCTGTACCTGACCTTTAAGCGCTTCGACGAGGCCCTGCTGATCTTGGCCACGCTGCCATTTGCGCTGGTGGGTGGCATCTGGCTGCTCTACCTGCTGAATTACAACCTGTCGGTGGCCGGTGCTGTGGGCTTCATCGCGCTGGCCGGCGTCTCGGCCGAGTTCGGCGTGATCATGCTGCTGTACCTGAAGTCTGCCTGGGATGACAGGCTCGAACAAGGAAAAACCAGCGCGGCCGATCTGCTGGATGCGATCCGTGAAGGCGCGGTGTTGCGCGTGCGGCCCAAGGCCATGACGGTGGCCGTCATTCTGGCCGGCCTGTTTCCCATCATGTGGGGCACTGGGACGGGCTCCGAGGTGATGCAGCGCATCGCCGCGCCCATGGTCGGCGGCATGATCACCGCTCCCTTGCTGTCCATGTTTGTGATTCCCGCGGTGTATCTGCTGATGCGGCGGCCGCGTGAGCGCAATAGCCGACAGTGGTTTTTTGGGAGAAAGTACCGTGAAGCGGTCTGAACTCTACTCCCACTGCGCGCGAGCACTCCAGCGCGCGCTTCAGGCGGCGGCGCTGGCGTTTTTCGCTGCTGCGCTTGCGGGCCCGGCCCATGCCAGAGGCTCCGTCGTGAACACCGCTCCAGCAATGGAACAAGCTGTCGCACAAGCAAATCCGATGCCCACTGCATTTGACGGTATGCCTTGCGCGAGCTGCTACCTGGCCCCCGTGCCGACCGTACATGGTTTCACTGGGGAGTTCGAGGAGCCCATACAGGCGGCATGGCAGCTGTTGGCGAAGCCTTCGCCGACAGAAAAACCCCTGGATCTGCCGAAACGGGAAGAGTCGGTGCCCTTGCGCGTCGCGTACTGCTGTTGGCGCAACTAGCCAGCAGCCATGTGCCTCGCTCAATCACACACTCAATTTCTCTGTCCAAGGAGTTCATCATGAAATATTTTCTCATCACTCTCGTTGGCGTCACCACCCTTGGCGTCAGTCTCTCGGCCAGTGCCGCCCCGGACCAAGAAAAGGTCTGTCCGCCCAAGAAACTCGTATTGCAGCTCGACCATGGCCCGCGCGCGCAGACGTCGCCATACCTGAACCAATTGCGCAAGGCGCGCTATGAGGCCGAAGTGAAAGCATGCAAAGAAACAGCAAAATAAGCCAACACCGCCACCCTTTGAAACCGGTATTGGCGACTCGCTCCACTGCGGGCTGCACCTTCGCGCGGCTCACAGTGGGTTAAGTCCGCCGGGCAACAAACTCTCATCATTTCTCAACCCCTTTAACAGGATATCTCATGAAAAAGCAATTTCTCACCACTCTGGCGCTTGTGTCAGCACTATCCACCACCGCAGCGCTGGCGCAGCAAAAAATGGACGATATGAAGAGTATGGACACGGCCAAGAAGTCGGCCACGAGCGCCCAAGCAAACCATATGGCGAAAGGGACGGTCAAGAAGATCGATGACAAGACAGGCTGGGTGCTGATGGCGCATGAGCCCGTCAACAGCATGGGCTGGCCCGCTATGACCATGAGCTTCAAGGCCAAAGACAAGAGCCTTCTCGACAAGCTGGCGGTCGGCAAAAAAGTGGACTTCGGGTTTGTGAAGGAAGGCGAGGACTATGTCATGACGACAGTCCGGTAGACAACCTCGCCACGGCCCTGATGTCGTCGCCTTCGTCTTGACTTCCACGCCTCAAGGCATGGTCATCTCCTCCCTGGGGTGATCGTACTTTCGGTGCAAAAAGGTGCGCCTTGACCAGAAAAGTTCTTTGGCATCAAGGACTTTCGAGAGATCGAGTTATCCAATTGATTCCTTTCTGCAAGTTGTTGATTTTTCGACGGATTTCCGCAGCAACCGTATCAATCCGCACCGAAAGTACGATCACCCCACAACGGAACTTCGGTTGTGATCGCTTCGAGCAGCTTCGGGTCGAGATCGCGCGCGAGCCGACTCCAGGCCTCTTGCCGCAGCGCAAGCGGCGCCATCACGCTGTCGACCCCCAACAGCGCCACGCTGCGCAAGATGAACGGCATCACGGTCGCAGGCAGGTCGGGGCCCTGCGCCAGGCCGCAAGCCGCCACCGCACCGCCGTAGCTAGTCTGGGCACAGGCGTTGGCGAGTGTATGGCTGCCCACTGAATCGACGACGGCGGCCCACCGTTCCTTCTGCAACGGCTTGCCCGGGGCAGAGAGTTCGGCGCGATCGATGACGCCCGTAGCACCCAAGGCCTTGAGGTAGTCGGCTTCCGCGGCCTTGCCGGTGGCGGCAACCACGTTATGGCCGAGCTTGGCGAGCAGCGCCACGGCGACCGATCCCACGCCTCCTGTGGCACCCGTCACGAGCACATCGCCTTCGCCCGGGCGCAGCCCATGCCGTTCGAGCGACAGCACGCACAACATGGCCGTGTAGCCCGCGGTGCCGATCGCCATGGCCTGCCTAGTGCTGAATGCCTCGGGCAGGTGCACCAGCCATTCGCCCTTGAGTCGCGCGCGCTGTGCGAGGCAGCCCTTATGCGTTTCGCCGACACTGAAGCCATTGAGCACGACGCGGTCACCCGTCTGCCACGATGCGTTCGTGCTGTCCACAACCGTACCCGCGCCATCGATGCCCGCGACCATCGGCCAGCTGCGCACGACGGGCGAGCGATTGGTGATGGCGAGGCCATCCTTGTAGTTGAGCGTGGAGTAGTCGACGTCGATCGTGACGTCGCCGTCGGGCAGAAAGTCGTCGCCGACCTCGCGCACCGCCGCGCCGAAGTCGGGGTTCTTCTCGAGCACCAGGGCCTTGAACATGAGCATGTCCTCGGTGATTGACAGGATGAATGTAGTCTTCGGCGAGAGACCTCGCACGTCTCATCCACCCGTCCCGGCGGCAACAACCTGTTCGGCGGCGCCGACGCGCAGGCTGCGCAGCAACTGGGACAGCGTCGGCGCGTGCGGCGGCAACGGGCCGAAGAATCGAACCTCAGCCCCGTGGCGGATCAGCACCGTGGGAAAGCTCTCGACCTCCAGGTCCGCGGCCGCATCGGCGGCATCCTCGACGTCGATCCAGCGGAATGTCGTGGTCGGATGTTGCTGCGCTACTTGCTCGAACACGGCTCGATAGTTGCGGCACACCCCACACCACTCAGCGCACAGACAAGCCACAGACCACTGCTGCGGGCCCGCACCGGCATCGGCTTCGTGCATCATGCGCGCGCGCGGACGCCTGAAGCCGCCGGCACCGCCGAGCCCCGCTTCTTCTGCGTCAGGGCCACGCCGTTTTTCACGCTGACGATCTCGGCCATGATCGAGATGGCGATCTCGGCTGGTGTCTTGCAGCCCAGGTCGAGCCCGATCGGGCCGTGCAGGCGGTCGATCTCTGCCGGGGCCAGATCGAACAGCGCGAGCCTTTGCTTGCGGGTTGCCGTGTTGCCGCGCGAGCCGAGCGCGCCGACATAGAACGCCGGCGACTTCAGCGCCTCCAGCAGCACCAGGTCATCGAGCTTCGGGTCGTGCGTGACTGCCACGACGGCACTGTGCGGGTCGAGTTCAAGATCGAGCACGAGATCGTCTGGCATGGCCTTGCTGAAGCGGGTGCCGGGCACTTCCCAGGTCACGTGGTATTCCTCGCGCGGGTCGCAGCAGATGACTTCGAAGTCCAGCGCCAGCGCCATCTGCGCCAGCACGCGCGAGAGCTGCCCGGCGCCGATGATCAGCAGGCGCCAGCGCGGGCCGAACAGCGCCCGCAACTGGTTGCCGTCAAACTGGAACTTCTCGCCGCGTGCCGCGGCTTCGATGCCGACGGTGCCGGTCTCCAGGTTCAGGGTGCGGGCCACGAGTTCGTGCCTGGCGGTGCGGTCGAGCACCTCGTCGATCCAGGCGGTGTCTTGCAGTGGCTCCTGCACCAGGCGCAGGTTGCCGCCGCAGGGCAGGCCGAAGCGGGCGGCCTCTTCCTTGGTGACGCCATAGGTGACGAGCGAGGGCTTGTCGACGCGCTCGTCCCGGCGCACGCGGTCGATCAGGTCGTCTTCGACGCAGCCGCCGGAGACGGAGCCGACCACCAGGCCGTCGCCGCGCAGGCACAGCAGCGCGCCGGGCGGGCGCGGGGCGGAGCCCCAGGTTTCGATGACGGTGACGAGCCAGACCTCGTGGCCATGTGTGAACCATTCACGCGCCTGGCTGAGCACCTGGAGATCAAGGCTGTCCATGTTTGCGCTCCTATAGGATGAGGAAGTACAGAGCCGAGAGCACGACCGCCGCGCCGACGACCCACCACAGTGGGTTGCTGCCGCCGGAGGCGGGTGCTGGGGTGGGGGCTGGGGTGGCGCCGGCACCGGCAGTGGCGGCCTGCAGGCTGGCCCCGAAGGCTTTGAAGAAGTCTTCGGCGATCTTGCCGGCAGCGGCGTCGATCAAGCGCGAGCCGACCTGAGCCATCTTGCCACCGACCTGGGCGCGGGCGACGTACTTGAGCCGGGTCTGGTTGCCTTCGGCCGTGAGTGCGACGTCGGCGGAACCTTTGCCGAAGCCGGCGACGCCGCCCTGGCCGTCGAAGTTGATGGTGTAGCTGTTCGGCGCCTGGACCTTGCTCATCTGTAGCTTGCCCTTGAAGCGCGCGCTGACCGGGCCGACCTTGACGGCCACCACGGCGACAAAGGTATCGGCCGCGGTGCGCTCCAGCGATTCGCAGCCGGCGATGCAGGCTTGCAGTGCGGCCGGGTCGTTCAGGGCTTCCCAGGTTTGGGCCAGTGGGGCCGGGATGAGTTTTTCGCCGTGTAGTTCCATGAGGGTCAATCCAGTGGTCGTGAAGAAAGGCGTGCCGGCTGGCGCAGCGCGCGGGCTAGGTCGGCCAGGCTGTCCAGGTTGTGCATCGGCAGAAAACGGTCGACGTGGGGCAGCAGCGCGCGCACGCCGGGCGCCTGGGGCTTGAAGCCTTCGAAGCGCAGCAAGGGGTTGAGCCAGACGATCTGGTGTGCCATGCGGCGCAGCTGTGCAGCGGCCAGGCCCAGGTTGCCGTGTTCATCACCGTCCAGCCCGTCGGTCACTAGCAGTACCGCGGCGTTCGAGCCCAGCACGCGCCGCGCCCAGTGCCGGTTGAATTCGGTCAGGCAGGAGGCGATGCGTGTGCCGCCTTTCCAGTCCTGCACACGCTGATCGGCCTGCTGCAGGGCCACGTCGGGGTCCTTGTGTTTCAGGCAGCGGGTGATGGGCGTCAGCCGCGTTCCGAAGGTGAAGGTGTGCACTTTCAAGTGATGGCGCGTCAGCCCGTGCACATAGTGCAGCAGCAGCCGGGCGTAGCGGTCCATCGAGCCGGAGATGTCGAGCAGCACCACCAGCGTGGGCAGTTCGCTGCGCGGCCGGGTGTAGGCCGGCGTCAGCGTGTGCGGCTGGCGCGCCATGCGCAGCAGCGTGGCGCGCAGGTCCAGTGCGCCATGCGATGCACGTTCGTGGCGGCGTCGCTGCACCGGCCGCACCGGCACGGCCAGTTGCTCTGCCAGCTTCTTGGCCAGCTCGAACTCGGCCGCGGTCATGCTGTCGAAGTCGGCATGCTGCAGCTGCTCGCGGTGCGAGAACGTGAAGCGGGTGTCGAGCTTGGCCTGTTCCTGACGCTGCTCGGGCACGGGGGCACGCGGCGGCGGCGCCAGGGCTTGCGCGAGCCGGTTGGCGCGCGGCGGCTGGTGCTTCTTTTCGTGCCCGGTGATGCTGGGCAGCAGCAGCATCATCAGTTGTTCGATCAGCTTGGGGTCGCGCCAGAAGGCCTCGAAGGCGGCGTCGAACAGCACCTGCTGTTCGTGCCGGTCGAGCATCACGGCACTCAACGCCGCATGCACGTCGTCGCGCCGGTCCACGCCCACGCACTCCAGCGCCGCCGTGGCCGCCAACACGCGTTCGGGCGAGACCGGCATGCCGGCCTTGCGCAGCACGCGCGCGAAATGCACCAGATTCTCGGCGATCACGTCATCGGTCCCGGTCGCCGCCGGAGCGCCCCAAAGCGGACGGCTCCTCTTTGCGGGTGCGGCGCGCAACGTCCTGGGGGTCGTCAAGAAACCCGCGTGCCCGCAACTCGTCGAGCAGCTTCGCAGTGTCGCCGCTTTGCAGCTTGACGATGTCGTCCTGATGCTTCAGCAGCACGCCTAGTGTGTCGTGCACGGTGGCCGGGTCAAGGCGGATCGCGTTCAGCGCGACCAGCGCGTTAGTCCAGTCGATCGTCTCGGCCACACCGGGCGACTTGAACAGGTCGAGCGCGCGCATGCGCTGCACGAACTCGACGACCTGCAGATACAGGCGCTCGGCGGCACCCGGCGCCTTCAGGCGCACGATGTCGAGCTCGCGCTCGACGCTCGGGAAATCGACCCAGTGGTACAGGCAGCGGCGCTTCAGCGCGTCGTGGATCTCGCGCGTGCGGTTGCTGGTGATGATGGTGATCGGCGGTGCTTCTGCACGCACCGTGCCGTACTCGGGAATGGTGATCTGGTTCTCCCCCAGCACCTCCAGCAGGAAGGCATCGAAGGGTTCGTCGGCGCGGTCGAGCTCGTCGATCAGCAGCACCGGCGACCGCTCCTGCGTGAGCGCCCGCAGCAGCGGGCGCTCAATCAGCATGGAGCGCGAGTAGAGGCTGTGCGTGAGCCGCTCGCGGTCGCCTTCACCATGAATCGAATGCGCGGCTTCGGCCAGGCGGATCTCGATCATCTGCCGCGCCACGTTCCACTCGTACGCGGTCTGCGCCACGTCCAGTCCTTCGTAACATTGCACGCGCAGTAGCGCGGTGTTCAGACTGAGGGCTAAAGTCTTGGCCAGCTCGGTCTTGCCGACGCCGGGTTCACCTTCGAGAAACAAGGGGCGCCGCAGCTTCAGGCTCAGGAACAGCGCGGTGGCCAGACGCCGGTCGCAGACGTAGTTCTCGGTCGCCAGCAGCGCGATCACGGCGTCGACGGAATCGGGCAGCTTCAGGTTCAAGGGGTTCGGGATCATGACGATGGGGCACTCCAGGAGTAGACCAGCACGCGCGGCATGGCGTTGGCGGTGGTTCGGACCGGATCAGGCGGGTGCATGGACGCCCTTGAGTTCGAACGCCCGGCTCGACGCGGTTTCCTGCATCACGGCCTCGGGCGTGCGGTAACGCTCGGCCATCTCGCGTTCGGCTGCGGTACGGATCTGGGCCTGCATGTAGGCGCCGAGATGGCGTGCGTGGTTCACCACCGCAGTGCCGAATGCACCGCGCTCGGCGGCGTAGGACTGCAGGGCCTGCGGCACCGCCGCATGCGCTTGCAGTGCGCGCACCAAGGCCATTGCGTCGCCGGCCGCCTTGGTCACTCCCATGCCGCAATGCGGCCGGGCGACAAAGGCGGCATCACCGAGCAGCGCCGTGTGGCCGAACGCCAGCCGCGGCGAAGACAAGTCGAAGATCGGCTGAAAGAATGGTTGCGCCGTGTGGCGAATGATTTCCGCAAACTGCGGCGCCAGCACGCGCTCGGCGGCCTCGCGCATGGCCCGGATCACGTCGGACCGGATGCATTGCGGCGGAATCCCGCCCTCGAAGCGCTTGCCGGTCGCGTCGGTCAGCAGATCGACCAGATCCGAGTCTTGCGCAGCCGGCCGGTACCAGACGAAGTTGAAGCGGCGCTCGCCGGCGGCCACCGTGTTGCCGGGCCCGGCCACCGGATAGCCGAGCATCTGCTCCCGGGGTGGCAAACAGAACGAAAACTTGTCGAAAATCAAATCCCGCGTGGCGGTGCTCAGGTCACGCTCCTCGACCAGGCCGCGCCAGGCAATGTAGCCGGCGTACTCCGGCACCACCGCGGGCAACAACTGCTGGCGCAGCGTGGAGCGGATGCCGTCCGCTGCCACCACCAGGTCGACCGCTTCGCTGCGACCATCGGCGAACTTGAGCAGGGCGCCGTCGGTCTGCTCCTCGACGTCAACGACGTTGACGCCGCTGCAGTACAGCTCGGCCGGTAGCGCCTGATGCAGCATCTGGTACAGCCGCCCCCAGGCGGTCAACACCTGCTCCATGTCGAGCCGGCCGAGCACCGTGCCATCGGGTGCCAGCGTCACGCGCGAGGTGACACGCACACCTACGGACTCGTCGATCAGGATCCCGATCTGCTCCAGCGCCTGGAACAGTTCGGGGTGCGTGACGATGCCGGCACCGCGCCCGGCCAGTTCATCGGCAGAGCGCTCGAAGACCTTCACGTCCCAGCCCGCACGGTGCAGCAGGTTGGCCGCGAACAGGCCACCGAGCGAGCCGCCGACGATGAGCGCGCTGCGCCGCGCTTGCTGTGCTGTGCTCATGTGGACGCGTGCCCCGCATCCGCGAGGAACGCCGCCTCTTCAGCGGGAAAGTTGAGCTCGACGGTGACGCCCGACGGGTCTTCGATAAACAGCTGGTGCAGCTTGAGGTTGGGCACCGTGCGGTCGCGCCAGGTGCAGCCGGCACGCCGCAGCGTGGCGTGCATCTCGCGCAGGCCGGTGGCGAGAAAGGCGATGTGGTCCACCGTGCCGGTGCCGGTCTCGTGCGGGTCGCGATCACCCAGGTACTCGATCAGCCCCGCCGGATCGTTCAGGTCGATGCCGATGATGTGAACGATGCCGAAGTCGCCATCGTCCGGCCCGTTGTAAAGCCACAGGCCCGGGAACTTGAAGTCGGGGCGGTAGCCGACGCGAAATCCCAGAACCTCGGTGTAGAACTGGCGCGAGCGTTCCAGGTTGGTGGTTCGGATTGAATAGTGAGCCAGTCTTTTAATTGGCATGTAGCCTCCTGTTGATCGAATGATAAGTGAACACGATGGGAAATTCAAGCACGGGAAATCCCTGACCTGAATTTATTAATGATCACTTGACAAACAAGTTGGCAGCCGCCGATACTTAGCGACCGATAAATAATAATCCGTATCGTCCATGCCGTTTCAACCGATGCGGCGCCGAGTTCAACCCCACCCAGCCCACAGGAGGAGACCATGAAGCCCGCACCCTTTGATTACGTCCGTCCAGATACCCTGGACGAGGCGCTGCGACTGCTTGCCGAGCAGGGCGACGACGCCAAGCTCATCGCCGGAGGCCAGAGCCTGGTGCCGATGATGAATTTTCGGATGGCGCAGCCGGCGCTGCTGATCGACATCAATGGCCTGAAGTCGCTCGACTACCACCGCCGCGATGGCGATGTGCTGGCCATTGGCGCGCTCGCGCGCCACGCCACGCTCAGCGCATCGGCGCTGGTGCGTTCGCTGTGCCCTCTCGTCAGCGAGGCGTACCGCCATGTGGCGCACGGAACGGTGCGCAATCGCGGCACGCTGTGCGGCAACCTGTGCCACGCCGACCCGGCCTCCGAGATGCCGGCGGTAATGCTGGTGCTAGGCGCCACACTGGTGCTTCGCAGCGCGAAGGGCGAGCGGCGCGTGGCGGCAAGCGATTTTTTCCTGGGTCTGTACGCCACCGCGGTGGCGTCGGACGAGATGCTGATCGAGGTGCGCATCCCGGTCAGCGTCACCAGCTGCGGCCACGGCTTCGAGGAAGTCTCGGCACGCCAGGGCGACTACGCGATGACGCTGGTCGCCTCCTCGCTGGACGTCCGCGGCGGGCGCATCCACGCCGCGGCGCTGGCCTATGCCGGCGTGTCCGATCGCGCCCTGCGCATGGCGGCGCTGGAGAGCCGTCTGGTCGGCCAAATGCCCTCGCAGGCGCTGTTCGAAGAGGTGGCGGCGGCCGCCGCCGACAGCATCGACGTGAGCGAAGACCAGCACGCGGACCGCGCTTATCGCCGCGACCTGATCCGCACATTGACCCCGCGCGCGCTGGCGCAGGCGGCGGCGCGCGTCGCGGCCTGAACCCCACACACAGACGAGGAGACCAAACATGAGTACAAAACTGATCGACATCGCCGTCACGGTGAACGGCAAGTCCGTCGAGCGGCGTGTGCCGCCGCGCATGCTGCTTTCCGACTTCCTGCGCCACGAACTGCACCTGACCGGCACCCATGTCGGCTGCGAGCACGGCGTGTGCGGCACCTGCAACGTCGAGGTCGACGGCAAGACGGCACGCTCCTGTCTGATGTTTGCGGTGCAGGCCGAGGGCGCGACCGTCAACACGGTCGAAAGCCTGGGCACCATCGCCAAGCTGCACCCGCTGCAGCAGGCCTTCTGGGAAAAGCACGGGCTGCAATGCGGCTTCTGCACCCCGGGCATGCTGATGACAGCCAAGGAGCTGCTGGCCGCCAACCCGAACCCGACACGCGAAGAGGTGGCCGAGGCGATCTCCGGCAACCTATGCCGCTGCACCGGTTACCAGACCATCATCGATGCCGTCATGTCGGCGGCCGAAGCCATGCGCAACACCGAGGTGACACCGTCATGAACCAACGCTACATCCCTGACCTGAAGATCCCCGCCTCGCGCCGCCGCGAAGGCCCGCGTGAAAACATGCGCTGGATCGGCAAGAGCATGAAGCGTGTCGAAGACCCGCGGCTGCTGACCGGCAAGGGCAAATTCATCGACGACGTGGTGGTGCCCAACATGGCGCATGTGGCCTTGCTGCGCAGCCCGTTCGCGCATGCGCGCATCAAGTCCATCGACATCTCGAAGGCGCAGGCGCTGCCGGGTGTGATCGTCGTCGTGACCGGCAAGATGATGGCCGAGACGACCGGCCCGACGGTGTCGTTTTCGAGCCCGCCGGTGCCGCAATATGCGATCGCCGTCGACAAGGTGCGCCACGTCGGCGAGGCGGTCGCGGCGGTGGTCGCCGAGGACCGCTACATCGCCGAGGACGCGCTCGACCTGATCGAGGTCGAGTACGAAGAGCTTCCCGTGGTGTCGGACATCGAGCAGATGCCCTACGCCAAAGGCGACGCGGTGCTGCACCCCGATCGCGGCGACACCAACGTCGCGATGGACCGCACCTTCACGTTCGGTCCGGTGGATGCCGACTTCGCGCGTGCAGACCTGGTCGTCAAGCGCAAGCTGCGCTGGAACCGCTCCGGCCCGCAACCGCTGGAGACCGCCGGTGCCGTGGCCGAGTACGACGAGGGCACCGGCAAGTTCACCGTGCATTGCAACACCTCGATGTACACCTATGTCGGCTGGCTGTGCGCGGTGTCGCTCGGCGTGCCGGCCACGCAACTCAACATCGTGCCGACGCTAGCCGGCGGCAGCTTCGGCTCCAAGCTGTTCCTGCACCGCGTGATCGTGCTGACGGCTTCGCTGGCGCGGCTGGCCGGCCGGCCGGTGAAGTACATCGAAGACCGGCTCGACAACATGAGCAACGCCGACGCGCACGGCTCGGACCGCGTCTATGAAGCCGAACTGGCGATGAAGCGCGATGGCACGATGGTGTCGCTGCGCTACCAGGTAATCGACGACTACGGCGCTTACCTGCAATTCGGCTACGGCACCCATGGCAATGCGTTCTCGCAGGTGGTGGGGCCGTACCGGATCAACAGCGTCGAGGCGCACCTCATCGCGGTGCTCAGCAACAAGTGCCAGCAAGGCGCCTACCGCGGCTTCGGCTCGGAGGTCGCCAACTTCGTGATCGAGCGCATGGCCGATGCGGCGGCCAAGGAACTGGACATCGACCCGATCGAGATCCGCCGGCGCAACCTGATCCGCCCGGAAGAGTTTCCGTACGTGATCCCGACCGGCAACGTCTACGACATCGGCAACTACCAGGCCGTGCTGGCCGAAGCGCTGCGGATGTTCGACATGGAAGGTTGGCGTGTCAAGCAGGCCGAGGCCCGCAAGGAAGGCCGCCACATCGGCCTGGGCCTGGTGACCTGCCAGGAACGCAGCGTGTTCAGCTCGACCGAATTCTGGTCGCTGAATCCGCCCGACCAACCTGGCTTCCCGCTGACCAGTTCGCCCGAAGCGATCTCGCTGCGCATCGACCCGACCGGTAAGGCCTTCGTCAAGCTGAACGCGCCGTTCTGGGGCAACAGCCCGGAGACCGTGGTGACACAGATCGTCGCCGAGGCGCTGACGATGGAGCCGTCCGACGTGTCGGTCGGTTATGCCGACACCGATGCCGGCTTCAACGGAACGGGCCCTGGCGGCAGCCGCTACACCGTGATGGTGGCGGGCGCCGTGGTGGCGGGCGCACGCACGCTGCGCGAGAAGCTGTTCAAGTTCGCCGCGCACATGATGGAGTGCGGCACTGGTGACCTGGAGCTGCGCAGCGGCAACATCGGTGTCAAGGGCGTGCCTGACATGGAGAAGTCCATCGCCGAGGTGGCCGCCGCGTCGCACTATTTCCGCCTGAACTTCCCCGACGAGCCGGGCTTCGAGAGTGGCCTGGAAACCACCGCCGTCTACGACCATCCGTTGACGACGTTGCCGCCGGCCGACCGCAGCCATCTGGGCATTTTCTATCCGATCATGGGCCACATGGCGCATGCGGTGGCAGTCGAGGTCGACGCCGATACCGGCAAGGTCGACATCCTCGACTACGTGGCGGTGCACGACGCCGGCACCGTCGTCAACCCGATGACCCTGGCGGGCCACGTGCGCGGCGGCACGGCGCAGGGCATCGGCAGCGCGCTGCTGGAGCAGTTCCGCTACGACGAGCAGGGACAACTGCTGACCGCCTCGTTTGCTGACTACCACATACCCACGGCGCACGAGGTGCCGAAGAACATTCGCGTCGGCCACGTCGAGACGCCGTCGCCGTATACCGAGTATGGCATCAAGGGCGGAGGCGAAGGCGGGCGCATGGCGGCACCGCCGGTGCTGGTGCAGGCGATCGAGGACGCGCTCAAGCCGTTCGACGTCGAGATCATGGAGATCCCGCTGACGCCGAACCGCATCCGGCAGATCATTCGGCAGGCTCAGGGATAATCGCGTCGCGTGGCCGAAGGGCGGCCCCCGCCCGCGCCCCTCGACCACCGATGTCTCTAATTACGGATGGAGTGAGTTGATGAGTCAAAATGGTACCGAGGCTGCCGCCCGGCCTCGCAAGAAGGCCGCCCCTGCTGCCGCGCCGCGCGCGGCCAGGCGCCTGTTGCCCGAAGAGCGCGAGCAGCAGATCGTCGCCAAGGCTATTGAGCATTTCACGCGCCATGGCTTTGCCGGCAGCACGCGCGAACTGGCCAAGAAAATCGGCGTCACGCAGCCATTGCTCTACCGCTATTTCCCGAGCAAGGAGGCGCTGATCGACCGGGTTTACAGCGAGGTCTTCCGCTGGGGGGCCAACTGGGAGGTCGGCCTGACCAATCGGGAGCTACCGCTTGTGCAGCGCATGTACCGCTTCTACGGCGACTACTCGACCGTGATCCTGCGCGAGGAGTGGATTCGCATCTTCATCTTTGCCGGGTTGACCCGCGAAGGCATCAACACCAAGTACCTCAACAAGCTGCGCAGCCGGGTCTTCCTGCCGTTGCTCGACGAGATCCGGGCCGCGTACGACATCCCGGCCCCGCGTTCGGCCGGCGAACTGGAGACCGAGGTCGAATTGGTCTGGGGCCTGCACGCCAGCATCTTCTACCTCGGCGTGCGCAAGTGGATCTACGGCCTGCGCATCCCGAAGGACATCGACGCGCTGATTCGGCGCAAGGTCGACGCCTTCCTGCGCGGCACCCCCGAAGTGATGCGAGCCTTGCGCAGGAGCGCGGCGTGATGCGCTGCGCAAGCCGCCGGGTTCGAGGCAGAGCCATCGACCATGCGTAGTTTCCTGCTGATGCTGACGGCGCTGCTGTTGGGGGCAGCACTGCCGCTGCAGGCGGCCATTAATGCCAACCTGCGCACCGCGCTGGTGTCCAGCACCACGACGGTCGCCTTGATCTCGTTCGCCGTCGGCACGCTGATTCTGCTGATTGCCGCACTGCTGCAGCCTGGAGCCCTCGCGCCGCTGCTTGAGATCGGCCAGCAGCCTCTGTGGAGGCTCGTTGGCGGACCGATCGGTGCCGCCTTCATATTCGGAACCACGTTCCTCGCACCCAGGCTCGGCATGACGGCCCTGCTCTCGCTCGTCATCGCGGGCCAGTTGATTGCGTCGCTGGGCATGGACCATATCGGTTTCGGCGCCATCCTCGAGCAGAAGATCAGCGCGTCGAAAGTGTTCGGCGCTGTGCTTGTTATTGCCGGCGTACTCATCGCCAATATAGGCCGTCGTTGATTCGCTGAGTATCGGCGCACTCAGTCTTTTTTGGATGACTGCTTGGTCGTTCGGGAGTGCGGCTCAGGTATCGAACTCATCACATTGTGTTTCGATTCCTGGGTTTGAGCAGCCGCGCTGCAGTGCAGCATAAGGCAATGTGTGCTTGATTTCCATCAAATGACTGCTTTCACTCAGAGCCTGTGAACAAATAGCGGTTGCGGTAGGGACGGAGGTTGCCCTCCGCCCTCCGCACAGATCCGTACGTGCAGAGCTACCGCATAAGCTCCTGCCTGGGGTGATCGTGCTTTCGGTGCGGATTGATACGGTTGCTGCGGAAATCCGTCGAAAAATCAACAACTTGCAGAAAGGAATCAATTGGATAACTCGATCTCTCGAAAGTCCTTGATGCCAAAGAACTTTTCTGGTCAAGGCGCACCTTTTTGTACCGAAAGGGGTAATCGTATCTTTCGTGCAAATGCATACGGTTGCCCCTGAAATGAGTCGAAGAATAACCGACTTACGGAAGGGGAATGACCGCACATGGAGGCCTGTGCGATGGGTACGACAGCGCCTCTATCAATGCCCCGACCTGGGGTGATCGGGAAACGAATTTTGCAGGGCCGACTAATTACTTCTGATTATTTACACTTCTGCAAAAATTTAGGCACGCTTGGCCGGCTTGTCAGTTGATCCACTTATGAGCATTTCGGCATAGCGCGACACTCCAAACTTGAATGTCCCCCGGAAATTCACATTGGCAAAGTGCGCAGGCCCCATGCGGGCTAGCCATGCGTCTTCCAGCTTTTGTCCGGTGCGGCGCCAGCGGTCTGCAGTCTCCTGCATGTGATGGGTGTTCCATGCCAGCACCAGATTGGTCAACAGCGTGTGCGAGCCGGAGATCGCAATCATCTCGTCGCGCCGGCGGCCGCGTTCGGGTGCCACCTTGCCAAAATAAACCGCCCGTTGAAGTTGGTGCACCGATTCCCCCCGGTTGAGAACGGTGTGAATTTCCCGGCGAAACTCGGGGTTGCTAAAGTAATCGCAGAGGAACAACGTCCTCAACAAGCGCCCAAGCTGATCTGCAGCCTTGTGAACCGGGTCGCCTTGGGCAGCGCTGCCAAAGCGTTGCAAAGCTACATTGGCGCTGACGCGGCCGCTACGGATTGAGGCAGCCAGCCTCAGCAGCTCGTTCCATCCCTTGGTGATTGCTTTGAGCGATACGTCGCGCACAAGCACCTGATCCAGGCCTTCAGGCGCCTCCAGACTGCGCGGCAGAAACAGTTTTCTCTCGGACAGATCCCGAAGCCTAGGGCAAAGATCAAACCCTAGAAGCTTGGATATTGCCATGGCCGGATTGGTGTATCCGTGGGTGTCGACGGCCAGCAGGGAAAGCCGCACGCGCTCGGTGCTGTCGTTGTATCGGACCACCCCTTCAATCGCCGGGCCGGCCTGGCGCTCATTCAGAACGATCGGTTGGTCATACACAATGCCGTGTTGGTCCAGCACGTGGGTGTACATGCCGGCTGCATGGGTCCGCCGCCGCGGATCGACCCGTGCGTTCCACAGGTGTTTGGAAGCATCGAGGCTCATCATGTCACTGGAAGCCGTCTTGCCGCTGCCCCACAGTTCGGCGATGGCGTGCTTGCCCTGGAACTCGACCACGCGCTCATTGGCCCGGCGTAGCCGACCTGAGGCTTCCAAGGCCCGCATGGCTACCGACACATGGTCAGGATCTAGCTGAGGCGTCATCGCGGCCACGCTCTTGGCATCAATTTCGGTACCGTGGGCGATCAAGGCAGCGTACAAGGCTACAAGCTCACTTTCATCCGTTGCACGGCGGGCCAGCAGTATCTCGCTGAAATTCGTATGCGCATCCATTTCCAGCAACAGATCGGGAAACTGGACGCTGCCTATCTGCTTGAACATCAGGTCACGGGTGCGTTTCGGATCGATTTCCTCGGACAGGGCTTCCAGCGCGGGCAGATGCAGCATGCCTTGGGCATCGATGGTCAGCTTACCTTGCTGTCTCGCTTCAGAAACAGCCTTCAATCCCGCCTCAATATGCTTGAGTAGCGGCTGCAAGAAAGCGTCGGGATCAGCGCTCAGGCCCAAGATTGACAAGTGCCGTTCCCTGTCCTGGCCCCATTCCTTGGTCGGGATCAGCATCTGGTCGCGCTCACGGTAGGAGAAGCTGTGGTCAATCCAGACCGAGCCGCGGCGCAGGCTCTTACGCAAGCCAACCATGGCGCAGGCCTCCAGCGCCTGTAACGCGCGTTTGCGATCGGGGTCGTCGACCAAATCGCGCCATGGTTTGTCCACCGGAAAAGCCTGATCCTGCGGCAATTCGGTCAGTTTTCCTGCGTAAATTTCCTTGAGTGACGTCAGCAATTTCAGGCTGTTGTCGTTCGCGTGTCCCTTGAAGTCCAGGTCCTGCAGGCTGCTGAGCAGCGCCCGTATCCGGTGCGGATCATCCGTCAGGGTTTCTCGCACGCTTGCAGCATGACTGGTGCTCGAAAGCGGGCTTAGATCCGTGACAATATCGCCAATAGAGGCCAGGCGCTGTTCGGCTGGCTGACTGGTGTCATTGACCAGTGCTTTGATCGACAGGAGACGCTCACGGTATTCAACGGAAGACCGGGCTTGCTTGGCCTGGGTTTTTTCATAGGCGTGGCGCACCAGGTCGGACACCCTGCGGGCCGACTGGTACATCAACCCGTCAGTCAGTTCCAGCAAAGTGATTCGCAGGAAGAAGATCAGCTCGATGGCTTGGCTTGAATCCGTCAGCCTGCGAGTCATCACCGGCCTTCTGACCTGAATATTTTGCGCATAACCACGCTGTTTTTCCAGCGGGATGGAGTCGAATGTCCACTCGTGGCTGCCCAAGCCTTTCAGGAAGCTGATTTTTTCAAGCGTCTCAGTGAATGTGCCTGGGCTATGGCGTTTGGGTGGGGTTCTAAGCCACTCCAAAGTCGTTGACGATCCGTCCTTTCGTGGGCTGAAAACAACTTCACGACAACGCGCCAGCAAGTTCGCAGGTACGGTCGCCTGCACCGTGGTCAATATGGCGGCTTCGACATTGGCGTAGCACTTACGCGCCAAATCGCGAACCTGCCGGTCACTTGGAATCAGGAGTTTGCGCTCATACAGCCAGCGGCAGGCACTGGTCACCAGTTCATCCACAGAACTGACTTCGTTAGCTTGGGCGTTCAGATAGTCGACAAGCAAATCGCTAGTGGATTTGTCGACGTCTTTGAGCCCAAGGTATTCCTTGGCCCAGAGCTGGTGCTCATAGTGGGTTGGCCGACGCTGATAGATACTGCGCAGAGAAGCAATGGTAGGCGCGCGCCCTCCAATAGCCTCTCCCACATGATGCAGCAGTGCTCGAGGCAAAGTCGACACCCGATCAAGAGGTCGCCCGGACGCTCGCAAAAAGAGCAACATGACAGCCACGCCAGCTCGCCGGTCCGCCCGAAACCGCGCACTGATCGCCTCAACATCCGTCTTGGACAGCCGGAAGTATTGCTGAACGTCAAATTCCGAGAGTCGAGCCGGCAAACTCTCGGCGCCTATGTACCGATATTCGAAACTGGCCATTTAAATCATCGGAGAGTGGATGATTGGCAGACTTTAATGCATAGCGTATTCAGCGGCGATGTTGGGCGAGAAGATGCTGAAATTTGCTGGTCTTTCTACCGAGGCCTGACCTCGCAAGCCTTATCCAGCTTGGGTTTGCACGCAAACCGTATCAATTTGCACGAAAGATACGATTACCCCACGTTGTACACGCCCATGTTGGGCGGGTTGAGCAGGCCGGCCATGCTGGCGGTGTTGACGATATGGCCCTGCCAGGCGGGATCTTTGGCTGCTGCCTCGAGCATCATGGGCGTGAAGATGCGCACGCCGTGCACCACACCCATGACGTTGACGCCCAGCACCCACTCCCAGTCCTTGACGGTGTTTTCCCAGATCAGCCCGCCGGAACCGACCCCGGCGTTGTTGAACACAAAATGCGGTGCGCCAAAGCGCTCAAGCACCGCCTTGCCCATGGCCTCCATCTGTTCGGCACTGGCAACGTCCAGCCTGAAGGACAGTACCTGGGCCCCGGCGGCCCTGATCTCGGCGCTGGCCTGGTCCAGCGCATCCTGCTGCACATCGACCAGCACCAGGTTCATGCCCAGCTTGGCGCCCAAGCGTGCGCACTCCAGGCCAAAACCCGACCCCGCGCCTGTCAGCACCGCTGTTTTGCCATTGAAATCCGTGATCATCTATCGCTCCTTGATACCTGATATTTAAAAATCGACCTTAGGCCCAATACGGTTCAGTCAAGCCTTTCCCCTGGTTTGTCATTCCGGACTTGGTCCGAGATCCATGGATTGCGGAGCAGGCCCGCAAGGACAAGAAAGGACAAGTCAAGGTTTGGTCACTCCGATTCAGTGTGAATAACGTAACTGAACCGTATTGACCTTAGGCCGGGCGCAGCATTTCGATGTGGGGAATGCCGTCTTCGCTGTAGGGCGCCCCCGTTTTCACAAAGCCATGCTGCCGGTAAAACTGCTCCAGCCGCGCCTGGGCGCCGATACGGATGGGTTGCGGGCCCCAGTGCTGTGTCACGCTCATGATGGCCTGGCGCATCAGCGCATGGCCCGCGCCGCTGCCACGCTGCGAGCCCTGCGTGACCACGCGGCCGATGCTGGCCTCGGCAAATTTCACACCGGCCGCAAAGCAGCGCGCATAGGCCGCCAGCTGGCCGGACACCGTGCCTAGCAGGTGCATGGCCTGGTCGTCCGCGCCATCGATGTCCTGAAAGACACACGCCTGCTCGACCACAAAAACCGCGCTGCGCAGCTGCAGCACCTCGTACAGCTCCCGGCTGGTCAGCGCGTCAAAGGGAACAAATCGCCAGGTGATCTCGCTCATGCGGGCGTGACCGCTTTCAATGAATAACCAATGCGCGGGAAGTGCACATGAACCGTGCCGGCCCGTTCATCGGTGCGGCGCAGGGTGTAGTGCATGCGGGTGGCGGCGATCAGCTCGCCCTCGGTGGGCTCGGGACCAAAGCTCTCGCCGCTGACCAGCACCCGGCTGCCCAGGGGGATACCGTGTTCGTCCTGGAAAATATCGTCGTGCAGCGGCGCCGGCGTGGAGGCGGCGGCCACGGCAATGGCCCCGGTGGAGCTGAATTTCTCCATGCTGCCGTGGCCAATGGCGGCCATCCGGTCCATCCATTCCAGCACGGCGGGCGTGGCGTTCAGGATGTCTGCCAGCACGGACGTGCGCACGCGCGTGAACCACAGCGGGTGGTACATCGCAAAGTCGGCAATGCACGGCACCTCCCCCAGCAAAAAAGGCAGGTCATCGAGCATGTCGGATATCCGGCGCAGGTAGGACCTGTAAGCCGCTGCCGCATCGGCCGGGCGCAGGCGCGGCATGCCCGCGCTCATGGCCTTGCGGTCTTCGCCAAAGGCACGGGCCGCGTCGGGCCCGGCGTTGCCAAACATCTGAGCCATGCCCTTGGGCTGCGTGTTGAAGACCATCGACGTCCAGAACAGCGTGTGGTCAGCCCAGTGCGCCAGGATACGCGCCAGGCCCTTGCTCGGCTCCGGATAGAGCTCGGGCATGGGCCGCAGGTGCTCCAGCACATCGCAGATCAGGGCGGAGTCGCAGTAGATGTCTGCGCCTATCTGCAGCACGGGGGTCTTGCGGTAGCCGCCCGTCAGTGCCACCACGTCGGGTTTGGGCATGATCATCGGGATGACGACGGACTTCCAGGGCAGGTTTTTATAGCCCAGAATCAAGCGGATTTTTTCCGAAAAAGGCGACGTCGGGTAATGGTGAAGAATCAGCTCTTGCATGGATGTCTCCTGGATATCTTTGTGTCTATCGGGGCATGGCCCGGGCAATGATGCTGTCGAAATCGGTGCCCACAACCAGCGTGCCGAAGGCCTGGCCCCAGTTGCCGGAAATGCGCGAATCGCAAAATGCGCTGAATACCGGAGGCGGCGCGGCCTGGTACAGCAGCGTCGCCTGCACGGCGAGCGCAACATCCTGCGCCAGCCGACGGGCCTCCAGCTCGGTGGCCATGGCTTCCACCCGGGCCGGCAAGGCGGCGGCGAGGCGGTCCAGCGCCGGGTGCGCACCTCTGGCGGCTGAAAGCTCATGGTTCAGTGCGGCCACGGCATCGGCTTGGCGCAAGGCGCGCAGCAGATCGAGCGCCATGATGTTGCCGGCGCCTTCCCAGATGGAGTTCAGCGGCATTTCGCGGTAGATGCGCGCCATGACGCCGACACCGCCCTCCTCCACATAGCCGTTGCCGCCCAGGCATTCCATGGCTTCCTGCGCAAAATGGCTGCCGCGCTTGCAGATCCAGAACTTGGCGATCGGTGTGAGCAGGCGCGCCATCACCGTTTCGTGCGCATCGGCCGCCTTGTCGAACGCACGGGCCAGGCGAAGGGCCAGCGCCGTGGCGGCTTCCGACTCCAGCGCCAGGTCGGCCAGCACATTGCGCATCAGCGGCTGGTCTATCAGCAATTTGCCGAAGGCCTTGCGCTGCGACGTGTGGTGGAGCGCGAGGCTCAAGGCCTGGCGCATCAGGCCGCTGGTGCCCAGGACGCAGTCCAGCCGCGTCATGGTGCCCATCTCCAGAATTTGCGGAATGCCGCGGCCTTCTTCGCCAACCAGCCAGGCCTGGGCGCCGTCGAACTCCACTTCGGAACTGGCATTGGCCTTGTTGCCCAGCTTGTCCTTGAGGCGCTGGATGCGGATGGCGTTCATGCTGCCATCGGGAAGAATGCGCGGCAGGAAAAAACAGCTCAGGCCAGCCGGGGACTGGGCCAGCACCAGGAAGGCGTCGCACATGGGGGCTGAAAAAAACCACTTGTGGCCCGTCAGGGTGTAACGCGCGCCCCAGCCGTCACTGCCCTCAGGCTCGGCCCGGGTGGTGTTGGCCCGTACGTCCGAGCCGCCCTGCTTTTCGGTCATGCCCATGCCCATGGTGAGGCCGGCTTTGTGCTGCCAGGGCTTGAGTTCCGGGTCATAGGCGCGGCGGGTGAGCCCGGGAGCCCAGTCGGCATAAATGGCCGCATTGCTGCGCAGCGCTGGCGTGACCGCATAGGTCATGGAAATCGGGCACAGCACCGATGGTTCGAGTTCGGTGAACAGCATGAAGCCAGCGGCGCGCAGCACGTGCGGGGACAGGCCCTCACCCCTGCCCTCTCCCAGAGACAGAGGGTGTTTGACTCCTTTCCTCCCTGGCAAAGGGTGTCCGGTTCCCTCTCCCTTTGGGAGAGGGCCATGGTGAGGGCTGGCCCAAGGTGTGCCATGCAAACCCGCGCCCGTGGCCAGTTTCATGAGCTCGTGGTAGCTCGGATGAAACTCCACCTGGTCCAGCCGTCGGCCAAAGCGGTCGTGGCTGTGCAGCTCGGGGGCATGAATATTTGCCAGGCGCGCGTGGGTTTGCATCCCGATACTGCCCAGCGTGGCGCCCAGGGCTGCCAGCTCGGTGGTGTCCAGTGCCGGTGCGTTGAACTTCAGCGCGTCGCGCAGGGGTCGGTTGGTTTCGAACAGGTTGTAGTCCGCCAGCGGCTCCGCCTGGTTGAAGACTTCATGGGTGATGTCCATGGCACGACTCCTGGCCTGATGGCTACAGGCTAAATGAGCTTGACCAGCTGTTTGCCGAAGTTCCTGCCCTTGAGCAGCCCGAGGAAGGCCTCGGGCGCGGCTTGCAGGCCTTGTGCAATGGTTTCACGCGGCCTCAGCTTGCCGGTGGCCACCAGCGTGCCGAGCTCTTTCAGGGCTTCGGGCCAGACCTCCATGTGTTCGCTGACGATAAAGCCCTGAACCTTCAGGCGGCTCCGCAAGATCAGCGCCGGATACGTGATGGGCGTGGGCTCACCGTCGTAGCCCGCAATCATGCCGCACACGGCAATGCGGCCAAAATCGTTCATCAAGGGAAGCACGGCATTGAGCACCATGCCGCCCACATTTTCAAAGTAGCCGTCAATGCCAGCGGGGCACACCTGTTGCAGGGCCGCCGAAAGCGATGCGGCATCCCGGTGCTGTTTGTAGTCAATGCAGGCATCAAAGCCCAGTTCTTCCACCGCATACCGGCACTTTTCCGGGCCGCCCGCTATGCCCACGGTACGGCAGCCGCGCGCCTTGGCCAGCGCGGCAAAGGCGCTGCCCACGGCCCCTGTCGCGGCACTGATGGCAACAGTTTGACCCGCCTTGGGTTCGATGATCTTCACCAATCCATAGTACGCCGTGACGCCCGGCATACCCACCGCGCCGAGGTAATGCGAGAGCGGCACTTGCGTGGTGTCCACCTTGCGCAGCGCCCCGGGTTGCTCGGCATCGACCACGCTGTACTGTTGCCAGCCACCCATGCCGACGACCTTGTCGCCTGGCTGAAACTTCGGTGAGCGGCTTTCAACCACCTCACCGGCGGTGCCCCCAATCATGACTTGCCCCAGCGGCTGCGCCGCGGCGTAGTTTTTGCTGTCGTTCATGCGGCCCCGCATGTAGGGGTCCAGGCTCAAGAAATGATGGCGTACCAGCACCTGCCCATCTTTCAGGGCGGGGGTTTCGCTGCTGACCAGTTTGAAATTTCCAGCTACGGCTTCGCCTGTGGGCCGGTTGTCCAGCAGGATTTGTTGATTGAGGGGCATGGGAGTCTCCTGCAAAAAATATTGGAATCTCCATCAATGCTATTGATTTAATAGCTGATAGAAGATATTCCTCAAAGGTTTAAGGCAGAGTTGATGCTCAAAAGATTTAATCCGTCGAGATGGGGCTGACAGGCGGATTGAGCCCGTTCACGGCTCCAGGCCCCGTCGGCAGACGCTTGACGTATTTGAAGGTACCGGTGGCGTGCGCGCAGGCACGGCCCTTGTCGTCATAAAGCGTGGCTTCGGTGAACGCCATCGTGGCGGTGCGGTGCATGAGCCGGCCCTTGCCCGTGAGCTTGCTGCCGTCGCCCGGTGCAGGCCGCATGAAGCTGGTTTTCATCTCGATGGTGACCACGCCCATGTCTTTTTGCACACTGCGCGCGGCTGTGGCCATGGTCACATCCAGCAGCGTCATGACCGCGCCGCCGTGCGTGACGGCAAACGAGTTCAGGTGTTCGGGCCGCGGCGTGTAGCCAAGGACCGATTCACCACCTTCAAACAGCTCCAGCGTGAAGCCAAGGTGGTGGACGAAAGGGATTTCAGCGCCGAAATTCATTGAGAAAATCCTCGCAGAGCAGTACCCGGAGCGACAAGCGAGATGGCCACGGATTTTCCGCCGGGCCGCCCCAAGGAAAAATGCGCCCCCTCGGGGGGCAGCGAAGTAAGCGAAGCGACGAGCGTGGGGGCCTGTTTCGACGCCGGGCCGCCCCAAGGCGAAACCGCCCCCTCGGGGGGCAGCGCATTACACGCAGTGAAAAGCGTGGGGGCCATATTTCTAGCCACCTGTGACTACCGACACACCACCGTCGACCGCCAGCCATTGGCCAGTGATGTGCTTGCCCGCATCTGATGCGTAGAGCACGCACAGGCCCTTGAGGTCTTCATCATCGCCCAGGCGGCGCAATGGTGCGTGGGCGGCGAGGTTTTCTTCGCCCAGCGCCTTGAGCGTGCCAACCGTCATCTTGCTCGGGAAAAAACCCGGGCAAATCGCGTTGACGGTGATGTTGTACTTGCCCCATTCGCAACCGAGGGCTCGGGTGAAGTTGATGACCGCGCCTTTGGAGGTGTTGTAGGCCACGGTGGTCATTTCCGGGGGATTGCCGCCCAGGCCGGCGATGGACGCCACATTGATGATGCGGCCAGACTTGCGCGCGATCATGCTGTGCTTGGCAATGTGCTGCGAGAGGATGAAGTAACCGCGGATGTTGAGGTTCATCACCTTGTCCCAGGCCTCCACCGGATGGTCTTCGGCTGGTGCGCCCCAGGCGGCACCAGCGTTGTTGACCAGGATGTCCACATGCCCGAGTCGCTTGATGGCTTCATCCGCCAGCGCGCGAATGTCTTCTTCCTTCGAGCAGTCGGCGGCAATCCAGTCGACGTCAATGCCGGCGGCTTTCAGCTCGGCGGCGGACTCGATCAGGTCTTCGGCCTTGCGCGAACTCAGTATGACTTTGGCCCCGGCCTCACCCAGCGCCTGGGCCAGTTGCAGGCCCAGGCCGCGCGAGCCGCCCGTGACCAGTGCAGTTTTTCCCGTGAGGTCAAACAACTGTTGAATGGAACGGGGCTTGCTGGCTGTCATGGGTCGTCTCCTTCGATGGTTGAACTTCGTAATCAAGCACGGTGCGGGTGTCGCGCAAGGCGCCCAGGCCGCGGCTGATCAGCTGGTGATGAGGGTGATCTTGGTAGGCAGCCAATGCTGCGCTGCTTTCAAACTCTGAGTAAAGCACAACATCGCAGTTGGCTTCCAGTCCAGGTGTCCTGATGGCGACTTCAAAGGCGTGCATTCCCGGCACCAGCTGGCTGCAGGTGTCCAGGCGCGCCTTGAAATCGGGGGCGTCTGCGGCGTCCTTGAGTTTCCACATCACGATGTGCCTGATCATGGCCGCACCTTGATTCGGGAGCGGACATAAATCAGGATAAAACCAACCGCGGCCACCAGCCCGCCCCCCACCACCAGCGACCAGCCCAGCGCCTCATCCGTACGCTCCACCGACAGGCCCAGGACCAGCGTCAGCAGGCCGCCATAAATCAGGACCCAGATCAGGCCTTGCAGGCGCGCCACGGATTTGCTGGAAGCGGTTGCGGACGACGGTTTGAAAAAAGCCATTAAAACGCCTCCTCAGGCAAGTCGGCACAGGTCAGGTCGCGTGTTTCAGCCACCCGGAACCAGGCATCAATTTTTGGTAACTCGTAATGATAAAAATAACGGGTTGCCGCCAGTCTGCCTACAGTGGCAGCTGTCGATTTTTCAGAATCGACGGCCAAAGCCGCCAGCGCCACGTCAAGCCAGATCCAGGCCAGCACGGTATGGCCAAAGCCCTGCATATAGGGTACCGCATTGGCGAGGGCCTCGCCAGGCTGGCCGGTGGCCCAGGCGGCCCGGGTGGCGCTGCCGACCCGCTGCAGGGCTTTAACCAACGCTTGCGCATGGGTTGCCAGTTCGGGGACCTGGGCGGCTTTTTCTACCGTGGCATGGATGCGCGCGCCCAACTGTTGCAAGCCTCGCCCCTCCTCCATCAGTACCTTTCGCCCCAGCAAATCCATGGCCTGGATACCGTGGGTGCCTTCGTGAATCATGTTCAAGCGGTTATCGCGCCAGTACTGCTCCACCGGAAAGTCACGCGTGTAGCCGTAACCTCCATGCACCTGGATGGCCAGCGAGTTGGCCTCCAGGCACCATTCGCTGGGCCAGCTTTTGGCAATGGGTGTCAGCACTTCCAGCAGCAGGCGCGCGTCGTCGGCGGCCTGGGGCTCGGCGGTATGGTGCTCGTCGACCAGGCGGGCGCAGTACAGCTCCAGCGCGAGCGCGCCTTCGCAGTAGGCTTTTTGCGCCAGCAGCATGCGCTTGACGTCGGCGTGCTCGATAATGCGGATTTGCGGCCGGGCTACGTCCTTTCCGCCGGGACCGACGGGCCGGCCCTGCGGCCGGTTTTTGGCATAGTCGAGGCTGGCATGGTAGCCCGCCATGCCCAGCATGGTCGCCGCCGTGCCTACGCCGATGCGCGCCTCGTTCATCATGTGGAACATGCAGCGCAGCCCCTCATGCGGCTTGCCGACCAAGTAGCCGACGGCACCCGCCTGGCCGTTCACCAGGTACTTGCCTTCACCGAAATTGAGCAGCGTGTTGGTGGTGCCGCGCCAGCCCAGCTTGTGGTTCAGGCCCGCCAGCGCGACGTCATTCCGGGCACCCAGCGTGACCGTCACGCGGCCCTTCTCACCCTCTCCGCCCGGGCGAGGGCCGGGGTGAGGGCTCTCCACGTTGACCAGCCATTTCGGGACGATGAACAGCGAAATACCGCGCGTTCCCGGAATCAGCTTTCCATCAGGTCCGGGGATTTTGGCCAGCACAAGATGGATGATGTTCTCGGTCAGCTCATGCTCGCCGGCCGAAATCCACATCTTGTTGCCCTTGAGGCGATAGCGCGGGCCGAGTGGGTCAGTGTCAAAGCCTGCGCCATCGGGCACGGCCCGCGTGATGACGTCACTGAGGGATGAACCGGCCTGCGGCTCCGACAGGCACATGGTGCCCGAGAAGCGCCCCGAAAACTCATTTTTGGCAAACACATCCTTTTGCGCGTCGGTGCCATGCACCATCAGCAAATTGGCATTGCCTGTGGTCAGCATGCCCGAGCCGATGCTGACCGAGGCCATGGCAAAAAACGCGTTGGCAGCGGCTTCCACGGTGTAGGGCAGCTGCATGCCGCCGACTTCATAGTCCTGCGCAGCGCTGAGCATGCCTGAGGCCGCATAGGCCTTCTGGGCATCGTGCGTGGCCTGCGGGAGAATGACTTTTTCGCCGTCGAAGCGCGGCTCCTGGGTGTCGACGGTGCGGTTGAACGGCGCGTATTTTTCGCGGGCGATGCGCTCACAAGTGTCGAACACCGCATCAAAGGTCTCGCGCGAATGGTCGGCAAAACGTTCGCGCCGGTTCAGCGACTCGGCGTCCAGCCATTGGTAGAGCAGGAAATCAAGGGTAGGCCTGAGGCTCATGGCGACGGATCTCCAGGTCGGGGTTATGTCGGTGGGGATTATGTCGGTCAGCGTTATGTCGGGCTGGCTTTGACGGTAAGCCAGGCTACCCTGCCCTGGGTCACGGCACAGAGCCTTTGCTCGCCTACATAGTTGATTTTGAATTCAGAGGTAACAACCGCCTATTCTCTATTCCAGCAGTGTTCGCCGGCATAAGTCAGCGCGTGGTCGGCGACGTAGCTGTGCATGCCACCATGCGCAAAGCCATTCTGCTGAAGCATCTTTTTCGGTGAGGGGAAGCTGCAACTCGCAATGCGCCGGTGACAGCGCATGCAGTTCGGCGCCGATCAGCGCACTGACAGGCTGCAGAGCCACAAACGCCTGCCCTTTCTGAAGGAGCAGGGTTTCGTTCATGGCATGAGACGTCTCTTACACGGTCTCTTACGAGGTTACAAGACTTCGTAAATACCTGCCGCACCCATGCCGCCACCAATGCACATGGTCACACAGACACGCCTGGCGCCGCGGCGTTTGCCTTCGATCAGGGCGTGGCCGGTGAGGCGCTGACCGGTGACGCCATAAGGGTGGCCGACGGCAATGGCGCCGCCATTGACATTGAGCCTGTCCATGGGAATGCCCAGCTTGTCGGCGCAGTACAGCACCTGCACGGCAAAGGCCTCGTTCAGTTCCCAGAGGTCGATGTCGCTGATTTTCAGACCCAGCTTGGCCAACACCTTGGGGATGGCGAAAACCGGACCGATGCCCATTTCATCGGGCTCGCAGCCAGCCACCGCAAAGCCGAGGAAGCGGCCCAGCGGTTGCAAACCCTTTTTCCCGGCCACTTTTTCGTGCATCACCACCACCGCGCCGCCACCATCGGAGAACTGGCTGGCATTGCCGGCCGCAATGACACCCCCGGGGATGGCCGGCTTGATGCCGCTGATGCCTTCCTTGGTCGTGCCTTCGCGAATGCCTTCATCCTTGCTCACGGTGACCTGTTTGGTCGTCAGTCCCATCACCGGATCGGCTACGCCGGCGGTGACGGTGATGGGTACGATCTCAGCCTCGAAGCGGCCGGCAGCCTGCGCCGCCGTGGCCTTTTGCTGGCTGAGCGCGCCGTATTCGTCCATGCGGTCGCGCGAAATGTTGTAGCGCTTGGCGACCTGCTCGGCGGTCTGCAGCATGTTCCAGTAAATCTCGGGTTTGTTTTTTGCCAGCCAGCTTTCCTGCAGCATGTGGGTATTCATTTCCTGCTGCACGCAGGAAATGCTTTCCACGCCGCCAGCCACGTAAATATCGGCCTCGCCGGCGATCACGCGCTGCGCCGCCAGCGCAATGGTCTGCAGGCCGGATGAGCAAAAACGGTTGACCGTCATGCCGGACACGGTGACCGGACATCCGGCGCGCAGCGCAATCTGGCGCGCAATGTTGGCACCCGTAGCGCCTTCGGGCGTCGCGCAGCCGATGATCACGTCGTCAACCTCGGCCGCGTCAATGCCGGCACGCTGGATGGCATGCTGGACCGCATGGCCGCCGAGTGTGGCACCGTGCGTCATGTTGAAGGAGCCCTTCCAGCTTTTGGCGAGGGGGGTGCGGGCGGTAGAAACAATTACAGCTGAGGTCATGGGAGTCTCCGGAATTTTTTCTCAAATCAGTTGAAAGTCTTGCCTTCGGCTACGAGCCGGGCCAGCAAGGGGGCGGGCTTCCAGAAACTGGCGTCATCCAGCGGGTTCTGCGCAAAACGGTTCATGCTCTGGACCACGTTGAAGAGACCGACCTGGTCGGCGTAAAGCATCGGGCCGCCGCGGTGCAAGGGGAAGCCGTAGCCGGTCAGGTAGACCATGTCGATGTCGCTGGCTTTGGAGGCAATGCCTTCCTCGAGAATGTGCGCGGCTTCATTGACCAGCGAATAGACGAGGCGCTCGACGATTTCTTCATCGGAAATCTTGCGCGGCGTCACGCCGATGTCCTTGCGGTGTTTTTCGATCATGTCGACCACCACCTGCGACGGGATCGCATCGCGCTTGCCGGGCACGTAGTCGTACCAGCCCGCGCCGGTTTTCTGGCCGTAGCGGCCCATTTCGCAGAGCAGATCAGCCGTCTTGCTGTACTTCATGCCTGGCTTTTCCTGGTAGCGGCGCTTGCGAATCGCCCAGCCGATGTCGTTGCCCGCCAGATCGCCCATGCGAAAGGGGCCCATGGCAAAGCCGAACTTCTCCACGGCCCTGTCGACCTGCGCCGGCGTTGCGCCCTCTTCCAACAGAAAGCCAGCCTGGCGGCTGTATTGCTCGATCATGCGGTTGCCGATGAAGCCGTCGCAGACGCCGGAGATGACTGCGGTCTTTTTAATCTTCTTGCCCAGCGCCATGACGGTGGCCAGCACATCCTTGGCGGTTTTTTCACCGCGCACCACTTCAAGCAGCTTCATGACGTTGGCCGGGCTGAAAAAGTGGGTGCCGATCACGTCTTGCGGACGTTGGGTGAAGCTGGCGATCTGGTTCATGTCGAGCGTGGATGTATTGGAGGCCAAAATAGCGCCCGGCTTCATCACGCGGTCCAGTTCCTTGAAGACCTTTTCCTTGACACCCATTTCCTCAAAGACGGCCTCAATCACCATGTCGGCGTCTTTCAGGTCGTCGTAGCTCAGCGTGGTGCTGAGCAGGCTCATGCGCTGTTCGTACTTGTCCTGCTTGAGCTTGCCTTTCTTGACCTGCGATTCGTAGTTCTTGCGGATGGTGGCAATGCCACGGTCCAGCGCTTCCTGCTTCATTTCCAGGATCTTGACCGGGATGCCGGCGTTCAGGAAATTCATGGCGATGCCACCACCCATGGTGCCGGCACCAATCACCGCAAGCGATTTGATTTCGCGCCTGGGCGTATCTTCCGGCACATCAGGAATCTTGGAGGCAGCCCGCTCGGCCATGAAAATGTGGCGCAGCGCGCGGCATTCCGGCGTCCACATCAGGTTGATGAAGAGCTCGCGCTCAAACGCCAGACCGTCTTCAAACTTCTTTTTGGTGGCGGCTTCTACGGCGTCCACGCATTTGAGCGGTGCGGGGAAATTTTTTGCCATGCCCTTGACCATGTTGCGGGCGAACTGGAAGTAGGCATCGCCATCGGGATGCTTGCAGGGCAGGTTGCGCACCAGCGGCAGCGGTCGGGTGTCGGCAATCGCCTGGGCAAAGGCCAGGGCTTCTTCTGCCAGAGACTCCGGCGAGGCGGCCATCCTGTCAAACAGCTTTTGCCCCGGAATCTGCGCCAGCAATTCGCTCTTGACGGGCTCTCCGCTGACGATCATGTTCAGTGCGGGCTCAACACCTACCGCGCGCGGCAAACGCTGGGTCCCCCCGGCGCCAGGCAACAGGCCCAGCTTGACCTCGGGCAATGCCACGTTGCAGCCTGGTGCCGCGATGCGGTAGTGACAGCCCAGGGCCAATTCCAACCCACCACCCATACAGACCGTGTGGATGGCCGCCACCACCGGTTTGGAGGAATTTTCAACCGCGCGAATCACGCTGAGCAGGTTGGGTTCGAGGAGCGCCTTGGGCGTGCCAAATTCCTTGATGTCGGCGCCGCCGGAGAAGGCCTTGCCAGCGCCGGTCAGCACAATGGATTTAACGGCCGCGTCGGCGTTGGCTTTTTGCAGATTGTCGGTAATGCTGGAACGGGTCGCATAGCCGAGGCCGTTGACGGGCGGGTTGTTCAGCGTGATCAGTGCCACCGAGCCACGAACTTCGTAATGGGTTGTCATTGCGGTGTGTCTTTCCTTGAGTGAGGTTTCAGTTGTTCGCCCCCGGGATATTAAGCTCCCGCCGGCAAAATAGTACGACCGTTCTTTTTCTTATTGTAGGGGGGCTGAGTAGCCACACAAGGTCTGCACAGCCCCTGGTTGTCCCAGCGGTGACAACCCACGAGACTTTCTTACACTTCCAGCCACTCTTTCCGGATGTAGGCGTCGGCCCGCAGGCTGTCGGGCGTACCATGAAACACGATGCTGCCGTGCCCCATGACCAGCGCCCGGTCGGAAATCGCCATGGCGATGGTGAGCTTCTGCTCGATCAGCAGCACCGAAACGCCCTTGGCCTTGAGCGTTTGCAGATATTGGCCGACCAGCTCCACAATTTTTGGCGCCAGGCCTTCTGTGGGCTCGTCAATGATGATGAGGTCCGGGTCGCCCATGAGCGTGCGGCACAGCGTGAGCATCTGCTGCTCGCCCCCCGACAAAACCCCGGCTTCGGTGTGCTGGCGCTCCAGCAGTCGTGGAAACATGGTGTACATGTCCTTGAAGGACCAACGCGATCCTTTTCCAGACCCTTTCTGGCCCAACAGCAGGTTTTGGTGCACCGTCAGCTTGGGAAAGATGTCGCGGTTTTCCGGGACGTAGCCAATGCCGAGATGCGCAATCTGGTAGGCCTTCTTTCCGACGATTTCCTCTTTCTTCCAGAGGATGGAACCCTGGCAGTCCACCAGGCCCATGATGGCCTTGGCCGTGGTGGAGCGCCCCGAACCGTTGCGGCCCAGCAGGGCCACAATTTCGCCCGGTTGCACATCGAAAGAGACGCCATGCAGCACATGGCTCTTGCCGTAGAAGGCATGGAGGTTTTGAATGTGCAGCATCACAGGACTCCGATGGGCCGCCACGAGGAGGCCGAAGCCCTCTCGGGGGGCAGAGAGGACACGAAGTGCCGAACGTGGGGGCTCATGCTTTTCCCCCTGCCTGTGCATCGGCAACCGATGAGCCCAGATAAGCTTCCTGTACGCGCTGGTCTGCCCGCACCGCTTCGGGCGTGTCATAGGCGATGATTTCGCCATACACCACCACCGCAATCTTGTCGGCCAGGCCAAACACCACGCCCATGTCGTGCTCCACGGTCAGCAGCGTCTTGCCTACAGTGACTTCCTTGATCAGATTGATGAAGCGGCTGGTTTCAGAGCGGCTCATGCCGGCCGTGGGCTCGTCCAGCAGGATCACGCTGGCGCCACCGGCGATGGTGATGCCTATTTCCAGTGCGCGCTGCTCGGCATACGTCAGGTTGGTAGCCAGTACGTCATGCTTTTTCTCAAGCTTGATCATGGCCATCAGTTCTTCAGCCCGTTCATTGGCATCATCCAGATCGGCCAGGAACCGGAGGAACGTGTATTTGTAGCCCAGGCTCCAGAGCACGCCGCAGCGCAGGTTTTCAAACACGCTGAGCTTGGGAAAGATATTGGTGATCTGGAAGCTGCGCGACAGGCCCATGCGGTTGATTTCGAAAGGCTTCTTGCCGTCGATGCGCTGGTTATGGAGCAGCACCTGGCCACTGCTGGGCTCGAAGCGGCCGCTGATCAGGTTGAACAGCGTGGACTTGCCGGCGCCGTTCGGCCCGATGATGGCCACCCGCTCGCCCGCCGCGACCTTCAGGTTGGCGCCGCGAATGATCTCGGTCTTGCCAAAGCTTTTTCGCAGGTCTTTCAGTTCAAGGGAATATGTGGCCCCCACGCTTGTCACTGCGTGTACTGCGCTGCCCCCCGAGGGGGCTGAACTTGCTTGGGGCGGCCCGGCGCTGCGTTCGTTGGCCGTCATACCAGCTCCCTTCGCCTGATTTCTTTTTCAATCTCATTTTGTATGTCGCCCCACTGCCTCAGGAATTGCCGGCGCGTGAGTTCAAACAGTCCCAGGCCGGTCATCAGAACAAAACCGGCGCCCAGCCAGCTGTTGATGTTGAGGGCATTCAAGCGGATCCCCATGAACCCCAGCTCGGCACCCAAAGCCGTGTTGAGCTGCAGGTGATACACCATCTCCACCATAGCCGCCGCACCGGCCAGCGTCACCAGCGCCGTGACGGCCAGCGCGAGGTAGCCCACCCAAAGCTCCCTGAGCTTTCCAAAGGAGGCCACACGCAAATTCATCATGATGAGGCTGGCGAGGCCGCCAGGCGCGTACATCACCATGAACAGGAAGATGAGGCCGACATACAGCAGCCAGGCCATGGAAAGTTCGGAAAGGAGAATGAGCGCCAGCACCAGCAGGCCCGCGCCGATGATGGGACCAAAAAAGAAGGTGGCGCCGCCCAGGAAGGTGAACAGCAGCAGGCTGCCCGAACGCACGCCGCTGACCACCTCGGCCGTGACGATTTCGGAATTGATGGCCGCCAGCCCGCCCCCGATGCCCGCGAAAAAGCCCGCAATGATAAAAGCGTAGTAACGCACCCGCTGCGTGTTGTAGCCAATGAACTCCACCCGTTCGGGGTTGTCGCGCACCGCATTCAGGATGCGGCCCAGCGGGGTGCGAGTGAAGGCAAACATGGCCGCTGTGCAAACAAAGCAATAAAACGCGATCAGGTAATAGACCTGAATCTGCGGCCCGAAGCTGATACCCAGAAACGGCTTGCCGTAAGCCCGGTTGGTGGTAATGCCGCCCTCTCCACCAAAAAACTCTGGGAACATCAGCGACATGGCAAATACCAGCTCGCCCACGCCCAGCGTGATCATGGCAAAGGTCGTGCCCGCTTTTTTGGTGGTGACGTAGCCGAGCAACGCCGCAAAAAACAGGCCTGACAGCCCCCCCACCAATGGAATCAGCGACAGGGGAATATAGAAGCTGCCTTTGGCGGCCATGTTCATGGCATGAACGGCGAGGAAAGAGCCCAGGCCCGCATACACCGCATGGCCAAAACTCAGCATGCCGCCCTGCCCGAGCAGGATGTTGTAGCTCAGGCAGATGATGACCAGATAGCCGGCCTGCGACAGCATGGTGAGCGCCAGGCTGCTTTTGAACAACAACGGCGCCACCACCAGCAGCAGCGCATAAAGCGTCCACAGCAACCAGCGGCCGACGTTGTAGGGTTTGAATTCGTAAAATTTTTTTGTCATGGGCAGGACTCCGCCGGGCCGCCCCGAAGAGGCCTCGGCCCCCTCGGAGGGTAGTGCAGCGGCAGCGCCGAAAACGTGGGGATAAACATTTTTTATCCTTCCCGCGTGCCGAGCAGGCCTTTGGGACGGAAGATCAGGATCAGCACCAGGAACAGGAAGGGCAGAATCGGTGCCACCTGCGAAATGGTGAGCTTGAGCAGCGGATAGCCAAAGGTTTCCGGCGTCACGGCGTAGCTGAATCTGGCGAGCAAGGTGATCAGGGACTGGTCCATGGCAACCGCAAAGGTCTGGATCAGCCCGATCAGCAATGACGCCAGAAACGCGCCGCTGAGCGAGCCCATGCCGCCCACCACCACCACCACAAAAATGATGGCGCCCACGGAGCCGGCCATCGCAGGTTCGGTGACAAAGGTATTGCCGCCAATAACCCCTGCCAGGCCGGCCAGCGCAGCGCCACCGCCGAAGACCAGCATGAACACCCGCGGCACGTTGTGGCCCAGTGCTTCAACGGTTTCAGGGTGTGTGAGCGCGGCCTGGATGACCAGCCCGATCCGGGTACGCGTCAGCAGCAGCCAGATGCTGGCCAGCATGACCATGGAGATCAGCATGATGAAGGCGCGGGACTTGGGAAAGTTGGTGCCAAACACGGTAAACAGCGGCCCCTGCAGGCCTTCGGGCAGCAAATAGTTGACGGCCGAACGGCCCCAGACCAGCTGCACCAGCTCCAGCAGCAGATAAGACAGCCCAAACGTGACCAGCAACTCGGGGACGTGGCCGAACTTGTGCACCTTGCGCAGGCAAAAACGCTCAAAGGCAGCGCCCATGGCAAACACCAGCAAGGGCGCCACCAGCAAGGACCACCAAAAACCGATGACCTGTGAGGTGCTGTAGGCAATGTACGCCCCCACCATGTAAAACGACGCATGGGCGAAATTGAGAACGCCCATCATGCTGAAGATCAGCGTCAGCCCGGAGCTGAGCATGAACAGCAGCAGCCCGTAGCTGAGGCCATTGAGCAGCGAGATGGTGAAGAACTCCAGATTCATCGGTGGGCACCTGACGCTAAAAGATCAAGGAAGGGGTTCATCAATAAAAAGGCCCGAGGGTTGGTCGGGCCTTGCGCCTTGAGCCTAGAGATATCTGCCTGTCAAGGCATCACGACGGGCGCTTCATCTGGCACGAGGTGGGCGTGCTGGCCACATAGGGCTCGTAGTACTTGACTGGTACAAAGGTGTAGCCCGAGGCTTCCGCTTCGTAGGTGTATTTGCCACCGGCTTTTTCCCAGCGGTCAATGAAAAGTCCCTGCTGCAACTGGTGGTCGGTCTTGCGCATTTCGACCTCGCCGTTGAAGCTCTTGAAGCGCAAACCTTCCATGGCCTTGGCGACCTGCGCAGGTTCGGTCGACTTCGCTAGCGCCATGGCCTCGGTAAGGATGGTGAAGGCATGGAAGATCGCACCGGTGTAGAAGTCATCGTTGAATTTTTTCCTGTAATCAAGCTGGATCTGCTGGATTTCGCCGCCCAGATTGAGGTGGTTGTAGGAAACCATGTACACGCGGCCGGCCGATGCGGCACCCATGGCGGTTGGTGTGCCCGTGACACCGGCGTAGTAGGTGTAGAACTTCACGTTGTTCAGGCCCGCTTCGTTCGCGGCCTTGATCAGCAGGGTCAGGTCGGAACCCCAGTTTCCGGTGATGACCGAATCGGCGCCCGACTGCTTGATTTTGGCGATGTAGGGAGCGAAGTCACGGACCTGCGCCAGGGGGTGAAGGTCCTCGCCCACGATCTGGATGTCAGGACGCTTGTTGGCCAGATTGGCTTTTGCAAACTTGGCAACCTGCTGGCCGTGCGAGTAGTTCTGGTTGATCAGGTAGACCTTCTTGATCTCGGACTGGTCCTTCATGAAGGTGGTAAGCGCTTCCATTTTCATGGAGGTGTCGGCATCCAGGCGGAAATGCCAGTAATCGCATTTGCTGTTGGTCAGGTCCGGGTCCACGGCGGCATAGTTCAGGTACACCACCTCCTTGCCGGGATTGCGCTCGTTGTATTTGGACAGCGCGTCAATGATGGCCAGGGCCGGACCGGAGCCATTGCCCTGCACCACGTAGCGCGCGCCCTGGTCAATCGCGGATTTCAGCGCATTGGTGGTTTCCTGAGGGCTCAGCTTGTTGTCGATGCCGATGATCTCGAACTTCACGCCGGCCTTGTTCTTCTGGCTGAACCGCTCGGCCAGAAACTGGAAACTCTTGAGCTGGTTGGTGCCGACCGCAGCCATCAGGCCAGACAGGGGATCCAGCCAGGCGATCTTTACCGTCTGGTTCAGGTTGACCACATTGCCCGCCGCCGCAGGCGCCGCCGCCTTGGCCGGCGCGGCGGCCGCTTTGGCTGGTGCCTGCGCGAGAGCCACGCCGGTGCAGAGCATGGCGGCAGAGGCTGCCAGGGCCATACCGAAATGCCGGTGAAAAAAATGCGTCTGGGTGGTCATCCCTTGTCTCCTGAAAGTTTATGAACTACGAGAAAAATTATGAGCAAGTCACGAGCAGGTGACGACGGAAAGCAGCCATGGAGCGCCGAAGGTTAGGTTAAAAAATGCAGCACTGCTTCAGGGAATGCCCTAGCTGATGTCGCTCGTGCGACTAGGGTCACGGTGTTGGCAGCTTGTAGTCCTTCAGCAGCTCGCGAAGTCTGGTCTTGAGCATCTTCCCGGTCGCGCCCAGCGGAATGGCATCGACGAACACCACGTCGTCGGGAATCTGCCATTTGGCCGTCTTGCCGTCATAGAAGCTGAGCAGTTCTTCGCGCGTGACCTCCATGCCTGGTTTTTTGACCACCGCGATGATGGGCCGTTCATCCCATTTGGGATGGGGAATGCCGATACAGGCAGCCATGGCCACGGCCGGATGCGCCACCGCAATGTTTTCCACCTCAATCGAGCTGATCCATTCGCCACCGGACTTGATGACATCCTTGCTGCGGTCCGTGATCTGCATGTAGCCATCCGCATCGATGGTGGCGACGTCACCGGTCGGAAACCAGCCGTTGACCAAAGGATCGCCACCCTCCCCCTTGAAGTATTCGCGCACGATCCATGGCCCTTTGACATACAGGTCGCCAAAGGTTTTGCCGTCCCAGGGCAATTCCTTGCCGGCTTCATCGACGATTTTCATGTCAACGCCAAAAATGGCGCGCCCCTGCTTGAGGCGAATTTTCATTTTCTCGTCGTCAGACAGTGCGTCATGCTTGTTCTTGAGCGTGCACAGTGTGCCCAGCGGACTCATCTCGGTCATGCCCCAGGCGTGAAGCACCTCCACGCCATAGTCATCCCTGAAAGCGTTGATCATGGCGGGCGGGCAGGCCGATCCGCCAATCACGGTGCGGCGCAGGGTCGAAAACTTCAGGCCTGCCGGCCTGAGGTGGCCCAGCAGCATCTGCCACACCGTCGGCACGCCTGCGGCATACGTGACCCTTTCAGCCTCGATCAGCTCGTACACCGACTTGCCGTCCAGTGCCGGGCCCGGAAACACCAGCTTGGCACCCGTCAGCGCTGCCGAATATGGAATGCCCCACGCATTGACGTGAAACATCGGTACGACCGGCAGGATGGCATCACGCGCCGAAATGCACATGACATCGGGCAAGGCAGCCGCGTACGCATGCAGGATGCTGGAACGGTGGCTGTATAGCGCGGCCTTCGGATTGCCCGTGGTGCCGCTCGTGTAGCACATGCTGGAGGCGGAGTTTTCGTCAAATGCGGGCCAGGCGTAGTCACCTGCCTGCCCGTCAATCCAGCGCTCGTAGCTCTGCAGATTGGGAATGCCGGAGTCCGCAGGGAGCTTGTCCGCATCGCACATCGCAATGTAGTGTTTGATGGTAGGGCACTTGCCGTGAACGGCCTGCACCAGGGGCAAAAAGGTCAGGTCAAAACACAGCACCTGATCTTCAGCATGGTTGGCAATCCAGGCGATCTGGTCAGGGTGCAGGCGCGGGTTGATGGTGTGCAGCACCCGACCCGAGCCGCTGACGCCGTAGTACAGCTCAAAGTGACGGTAACCATTCCATGCCAGCGTGGCAACCCGGTCGCTGAACGCGAGCTTCAGGCCATCCAGTGCCTTGGCCACCTGCCGCGCGCGACGGGCCGCGTCCTTGTAGGTGTAGCGATGCAAGTCCCCTTCCACCCGGCGCGACACGACTTCAGCATCGCCATGGTGACGCTCCGCAAACTCTATCAGCGATGAGATCAGCAGTGGCTGGCTTTGCATCAAACCTAACATCGTCTTGTCCTTTCATGCCCTGCCGGGTTGTTTCTGAATCTACAGGTCTCGTGATTGCATGGTAGCGCGCACGCCACCAAAGCTGCCCCGGGAAAATCCGCATCCGCATCAGTCAAGAGCTGCGGGCTGTCACCGGCAATGCCCTACTGTCGGCCTCCGGGACCGAAGATGCAACTGTTGTCGTGCTTCCGACAGTTTCTAGGTACATACCCGGCCTGTTGAATCGCGCCAGCGACTCACCCTTGAGGCGGTCCCTCTGTCAGGCACCGCCGCCCCAGGGTGGTGGACAATCAAGGCCATGCACTTTGAAGCTGCACTCGCCCACCACCGCTTCCTCAGCGGTCAGCCCTGGTTTGCCGACCTGCCGGCCGATGCACAGGCCCGGCTGCTTGAGCGCACATTCACCATAGCCGGGCGCAAAGGTGATGTCCTGCTGCCGGCGGGCGAGACCGTCAAGGGCTGGTATGCCGTGCTGTCGGGGCTGGTCAAGCTGCAAAGCATGTCATCTGAAGGTCGGGTGTCGGCGTTCCTGGGCGTGCCTGACGGCGAGTGGTTTGGCGAAGGTTCGACACTGAAGACGGAGCCGCGCCGCTACGACGTGATTGCCTTGCGCGACACCACGCTGCTGTGCCTGCCGCGCGCCCAATTCAACGAACTGCTTGCAGGCAGCCTGCCGTTCAACCACTTTTTGGTGACCCACCTGAACCGGCGCCTCGGTCAGGCCATGACCATCATCGAGGCCGGTCGCCTGCGCGCACCCGAGCAGCGCGTGGCCCTTTACCTGAGCCGTGTGTTCTGGCAGGGACGGCGCAAGCTCCTGCTGTCGCAGGAAGAGCTGGGACACCTTGCCGGACTGTCGCGGCAAACCGTGAACCGGGCTCTGCAAACCCTGGAGGGGCAGGGACTGGTGTCACTTGAATTCGGCCGTGTGGCCATACTGGACGAGCAGGCGCTGGCATCCTGCGCCGCCCGGCCCGCCACCCGGATGGTTTGACCCCGACCGTGCAGGGCTGCTGGCGGGATAGGACAATAGCGTCATGACCGCCACCATCGACGCCCCTGCCGACGCCCTTTCCGATTCACAGAGCCTCGCCGGATCGGGCCTGAAATGGGACAATAATTTTGCCCGGCTGGGCCCCGGTTTCTACACCGAACTCCAGCCCACTCCCCTGCCTTCGCCTTACTGGGTGAGCCGCAGCCAGGCGCTGGCCCGTGAGTTGGGCCTGGCAGACCACTGGCTGGAATCTGCCGAGGCGCTTGAGGTGCTGACCGGCAATCGCGGCATGGCGGGTTCCCGCCCCCTGGCCAGCGTGTACAGCGGCCACCAGTTTGGTGTCTGGGCCGGGCAACTGGGTGACGGCCGGGCCATTTTGCTGGGCGATCTTCAAACGCCAGCGGGCACACAGGAAATCCAGCTCAAGGGTGCGGGCCGCACTCCCTACTCCCGCATGGGCGATGGCCGGGCGGTGCTGCGCAGCTCTATCCGCGAGTTTCTGGCCTCGGAAGCCATGCATGGCCTGGGCATACCCACCACCCGGGCACTTTGCGTGACCGGCTCCGATGCGCCGGTGCGCCGCGAAGAAGTCGAAACAGCCGCCGTCGTGACGCGGACCTCGCCCAGTTTCATCCGTTTTGGCCACTTCGAGCACTTCAGCTACAGCAACCAGCATGTCCAGCTCCGGGCGCTGGCCGACCACGTCATTGACCGGTTCTACCCGGCCTGCCGCGAGGCAACACAGCCTTACGCGGCGCTGCTTGAGGCCGTGAGTGAACGCACCGCACACCTGATGGCCACATGGCAGTCGGTGGGCTTTTGCCACGGCGTCATGAACACCGACAACATGAGCATTCTGGGCCTGACCATCGATTACGGCCCCTTCCAGTTTCTCGATGCGTTTGACCCCGGCCACATTTGCAACCACTCCGACCCCCAGGGCCGCTACGCGTACAACAAGCAGCCCAACATCGCTTACTGGAACCTGTTTTGCCTCGGCCAGGCCTTGCTGCCGCTGATCGAAGAACAGGAGCAGGCGCTGGCCGCACTCGAGTCCTACAAAACCGTGTTTCCCCAAGCCCTGGAAGCCCGCATGCGCAGCAAGCTGGGGCTGACCGAGACGCAAGCCGACGACAGGGAATTGATAGAAAACACCTTCAAGCTGCTGGCTGCCAACAAGGTGGACTACACCATTTTCTGGCGCCGTTTATGCAGTTTCACCGCGCAAAGCGGTCACGAGCCGATGCGGGACCTGTTTTTTGACCGCGAATCCTTCAACGCCTGGGCGCTGCAGTATTCAGAACGGATAGCCAGCGTGGATCAGGCAGCGCGGGCCAATCTGATGCTGAAAAGCAACCCCAAGTTCGTGCTGCGCAACCATTTGGGCGAGGAAGCCATCCGCGCGGCGAAACTAAAAGACTTTTCCGGTATCAACACCTTGCTTGGCTTGCTCCAGGCCCCATTTGATGAACACCCGGGGCATGACAGTTTTGCCGACTTTCCGCCGGACTGGGCTTCGACCATTGAAATCAGTTGCAGTTCGTAACACCCTCAACCCAGATTACCCATGAGCACCAAAATCCAGAAAACAGACGCCGAATGGAAGGCCTTGCTGGCGGAAAAAGGCGCCGAGCCAGTCGCTTTCGAGGTTACCCGCCACGCCGCCACCGAGCGCCCTTTCACCGGCAAGTACGAGGACAACTATGCGCAGGGGACCTACCGCTGCATTTGCTGTGACGCCGAGCTTTTTGACTCATCCAGCAAGTTCGACGCGGGATGCGGATGGCCCAGTTTCTCCCAGGAGCTGAAGAAAGGCGCCATTGAAGAGCATGTGGACCGCACGCACGGCATGACGCGCACCGAAACCGTGTGCGCCAACTGCGGCGCGCATCTGGGCCATGTGTTTCCAGACGGCCCCACCCCGACCGGCCTGCGCTACTGCATGAACTCCGCGTCACTGGACTTCAAGCCAAAGTAATGGGCCCCCACGGTCGCTCACTGCGTGTAGCTCCCGAGGCCTTGCAGGCCGCGGCTCGCGAGACGCTTCGCCTCTGTCGCCTGTCCAAAGCTGCTCAAGCAGCTTTGGAGCCGCAGGCTCCAGCCCCTCCGGGGCCGCTGCGCCTGCTGGAGGGGAATGGCTCCAACGTTCGCTCGCTTCCCACCCGATCGTCCTGAGTACGGCAGACTTTGCGATTTGTCTTCCCAATAACAACCCTGTGTAGCGAGACCGCGATAATCACCCTATGAAAATTCTCTTTGATTTTTTGCCGATAGCCCTTTTCTTCGGCATGTTCAAGTACGCTGAAAGCAGCAAGGAATGGGCCGCCACCACAGCCACCCAATGGCTGGGCTTCATGGTGTCGGGCGGTGTGGTTGGTCCTTCCGAAGCGCCCGTACTTCTGGCCACGGTCGTCGTGATTGTCGCCACCATGGCGCAGATTCTCTGGTTGAAAGGTCGCGGCCGCAAGGTCGATGGCATGCTGTGGGTCAGCCTGGGCCTGGTGACGATACTGGGTGGTGCCACCATTTATTTTCACAGCGAAAGCTTCATCAAATGGAAGCCGACCGTGCTGTACTGGGTCATGGGCGGTGCCTTGCTGGTGGGCCAGCTGGTGTTCCGGAAAAACGGCATCAAGTCATTGATGGGCGCGCAAATGGCTTTGCCTGACCCCGTCTGGCGCATCGTCAATCTCAGCTGGGTCGGATTTTTCACCGTGATGGGGTTTCTCAATCTCTGGGTGGCCTTTAATTTCTCCACCAGCACCTGGGTCAATTTCAAGCTGTTTGGCGGCCTGGGGCTGATGATGGTGTTTGTGCTCGTCCAGGCGATTTACCTCAACAAGCACATCAAGACGGGCACCACGCCATGAGCACAGCCGCACCCACCAGTCGGCCGCAGCCCGTCCGCGTGCATGACATCGAACTGCAGCTCAGGGCGCAGCTTCATCCCACGCACCTCGAAGTGCTGGACGAAAGTGCCGCCCATGCGGGCCATGCGGGGGCCAATGAACAGGGCTTTGGCACACACTTTCGCGTCCGCATTGCCAGCCCCGCGTTTGCAGGCAAGAGCCGCGTGGCGCGCCACCGGCTTGTGTATGATGCAATGCAAAATTTCATTGATCAGGGCCTTCACGCCCTGGCCATTGAGGTTGTTGACTGATACCTGAAACTGAACCCGGTTGATGCGCTGTACAACCCGTAACCACCGGCAATCCATTCCGACCAAAAACCCAACCATTCACCAAGTGTCATCAAGGATTACCAAGACATCATGAAAAAGCAATTTTTACTGGCTACCGCCATTGCAGGGCTGCTGGCCATGGGAGCGCAAGGCGCTTTCGCGCAAAACATCGCCATCGTCAACGGCAAGGCCGTGCCCAAGGCGCGTCTTGATTCGCTGGCCCAGCAAATCGCCCGCTCCGGCCGTCCTGTGACCCCCGACATGGAAAACCAGTTGCGCGAGGAAGTCATTGCGCGTGAGGTGTTCATGCAGGAGGCTGAAAAGCAGGGACTGTCCGCCAGCGAAGACTTCAAGGTGCAAATGGAACTGGCGCGCCAGACCATCCTGATCCGCGAACTGTTCGCAGACTATCAAAAGAAAAACCCGGTGACCGATGCTGACTTGAAGGCCGAGTACGACAAGTTCGCCGCAGCCAATGGCGGCAAGGAATACAAAGCCCGCCATATCCTGGTCGAAAAGGAAGCCGAAGCCAAAGCCATCATTGCCAGCCTGAAAAAGGGTGGCAAGTTTGAAGACATCGCGAAGAAGCAGTCCAAGGATCCAGGCTCAGGAGCCAAGGGTGGTGACCTCGACTGGGCCAATCCGTCGGGCTATGTGCCTGAATTCAGCGAGGCGCTACTCAAGCTGAACAAAGGCCAGCTCACCGATGCGCCGGTGAAGTCGCAGTTCGGCTACCACGTGATCCGCGTTGACGACATCCGCAGCGCCCAGTTGCCTTCGTTCGAAGAAGTCAAGCCGCAAATCGCCCAGCAGATGCAGCAGCAGAAGCTGGCCACCTTCCAGGAAGACCTGCGTAAAAAAGCGAAGATCGAATAAGCGTCAGCTGACGCCCGGGCGCGCTGTGCGCCCTCCCTAAAAACGCGGCTCAAGGCCGCGTTTTTTTGTTTCACCACACCATAGCCCTCTCACCCGCTTACCCGCTACCCGCCTGTCCACCCGTCCGGGCCTCCCGCCCTGCCGGAATCGGACCGGACTTGCGCCGGAAGCATCATCCCACCCACCCGGCCGGCCACGCCATGCATCAATAGCGACAGAGCGGTGACTGGCCATGCCGTGAATTGCAGAAGCACTGGAATTCCCGGTTGACTGGCGCCATTACCGCCGCTCCAATATATGTATACCTATTAATCCTCAGGAGACACTCATGCCAACTCCTTCTGTTTTTGGCACTTTGCTGCGTGCCGTCGTGTCGCTGCTGGCCCTTTGCAGTGCCGCTACCTTTGCCCAAAGCGGCAAGACAGAAGTGCTCTGGCTCGGTCAGGCTGCCACGCGTATCACGACGCCCGGGGGCAAGGTGATCGTGATCGACCCATGGCTGGTCAGCAATCCCAAGACCCCAGCCAACTACAAGGCGCTGGAGGCGCTGGGGAAAGTTGACCTGATCCTGGTCACGCACGCGCACGCCGACCACTTTGGCGATGCAGCCACCCTGGCGAAGATGCACAACGTGCCGATCTACAACGCAGGCGGGCTTGGGCAGACCCTGGTGGCCTTGGGCGTGCTGCCGGCGGCACAGGCGCAGCGCTTCGGCAAAGGCGGCACCGTCACCCCGTTCGGGCCCACCGGCGTCAAGATCACGGGCGTACAGGCCGAGCATGCATCCGAGTTTGTCTGGAAGAACCCCGCCACCAACAAGGACGAGGTCCACTACGGCGGCGAACCGGTCGGGTACATCCTCGAAATGGAAAACGGCTTCAAGATCTGGCACATGGGCGATACCGGTGTTTTTGGCGATATGCGCCTGATTGGCGAGATGTACAAGCCTGATCTGGTCCTGGTGCCGATTGGCGGGTACTCGACCATGAACCCGGTGGATGCTGCCATGGCAGTACGCGACATGATCAAGCCCAGGTTTGCGCTGCCTATCCACTATGGCACCAACCCGGCGCTGCGGGGAACGCCTGCCGAATTTGAAGCAGCGTTGGGCAAGACGTCCGGCACGGCACGCATGCTGGTGGTCGAGCCGGGCCAAAAGGTTGATTTCTGATGCGGGACCTGATTCACCGTGCCACGACTGTCACCACTGTCACCTTGCTTGTCATCAGCGGCCTGCTCACCGCCTGTGCTTCGCAGCCACCGGCTCCCGCGGCCGAGTTGGCACCTTCCGGCAAACTGCGTGCCGCCATCAATTTCGGCAACCCGATCCTGGCCGTGAAAGATGCCGCCAGCGGCGAGCCGCGTGGCGTCTCGGTGGACCTGTCCCGTGAACTGGGCCGGCGCCTGGGACGACCGGTGGAGCTGGTCACTTTCGAGTCGGCCGGCAAAGTAGTGGAAGCGGTGAAGGCAGCGCAGGTGGATATTGCGTTTGTGGCGATTGATCCGGTGCGTGGTGCCGACATGCTGCAGACGTCACCCTACGTCATCATCGAAGGCGCCTATCTGGTGCGAAACGATTCGCAGATCAAAAGCAATGCCGAAGTCGATCGGGGCGGCAACCGCATCGCTGTCGGCCGGGGTAGCGCCTACGACCTCTTCCTGAGCCGCGAACTGAAAGCCGCTACGCTGGTGCGCGCGCCAACCTCTCCCGCCGTGACCGACCTCTTCCTGGCGCAGGGCCTGGAGGTGGCGGCTGGCGTCAAGCAGCAGCTGCAAGCGGACGCCAGGCGCGTGTCGGGCCTGCGCTTGCTCGAGGGGCGTTTCATGGTCATCAACCAGGCCATGGGCATCCCCAAAGGCCGGGAGGCAGGCATTCTCTACCTGCGCGACTTCGTCGAGGAGATGAAGGCTTCCGGCTTTGTCGCCGAGGCCCTGGCGCGCCACGGCATCGAAGGCGCTGCCGTCGCCGCCCCGCAGCGTTGATCCAGTACGGGGCACAAATGCCCGGCGGCACGCGGCAGGGTTCACCTTTTATCCAGTCTTTTACCCAATCTTTTACCCAGCTCTTTTAATCCCTTAAGAAGAAACCCGCCTTTCTCATGTCCTCTGAAACATCTGCCTTCTGGAACTTTCCCTACACCTCGCAGCGCATGCCGCTGCTGGCGCGTAATGTGGTGAGCACCTCCCAGCCACTGGCTTCGGCGGCCGGCCTGTTGATGCTGGCGCGCGGTGGCAATGCGGTCGATGCGGCACTGGCCACCGCCATCACGCTCACCGTGGTGGAGCCCTGCATGAACGGTATTGGCGGCGACGCCTTCGCCATCATCTGGGATGGCACGCGACTGCATGGCCTCAATGCCTCCGGGCGCGCGCCCCGCAAATGGACACCCGAGTATTTCTCGCGCTACGAGGCGATGCCTCCGCGTGGTTGGGACTCGGTCACTGTGCCCGGCACCGTGTCGGCCTGGCGGGCGCTGTCGGATCGATTTGGCTCCCTGCCCTTTGCCGAGTTGTTTGAGCCGGCGCTGCGCCACGCACGGGACGGCTACATGGTGTCGCCCACGGTGCACCGGCAGTGGCAGGCCCAGGTGGCTGAACTCCTGCCCCAGCCGGGTTACCGCGAAGCCTTCGCACCGGACGGCCGCGCGCCCTTGCCTGGCGAGCACTTCATTTGCCCCGGCCAGGCCCAGACCCTGGAACGCATTGCCGCCAGCAAAGGCGATGACTTCTACCATGGCCAACTGGCCAAAGCCATCGCCGACCACGCGCGGAACACCGGCGGCCTGATCGACGAGGCTGACCTGGCAGCCCACCAGGCCGACTGGGTCGAGCCCATCTCTGTCCGCTACCGCGACCTCACATTGCATGAAATCGGTCCCAGCGGCCAGGGCATCGGCGCGCTCATGGCGCTGGGCATGCTGGAGCATTTCGACCTCAAGGCCGCCGGCCTGGACACGGCCTTGTCGCAACACCTGCAGATCGAGGCCATGAAGCTGGCCTTTGCCGACCTGCAGGAATTCGTGGCAGACCCCGATGCGATGCGCACGGTCACCACCGCCGATCTGCTGAGCAGCAGCTACCTGGCGTTACGCGCCAGGCTCATCAACCCCGACCGTGCCGCGCCGGCACGCGCGGGCTCGCCGCACAGCGGTGGCACGGTTTACCTGACGGCGGCCGACCAGAGCGGCATGATGGTGTCCTTTATCCAGTCCAACTTCAAGGGTTTTGGTTCCGGCGTGGTGGTACCCAATACCGGCATCGCGCTGCACAACCGCGGCTGGGGCTTCACCCTCAAATCCGGCCACCCGAACCAGGTAGCGCCAGGCAAACGCCCCTTCCACACCATCATCCCGGGTTTCCTCACGCGGGATGGCGCACCGCTGATGAGCTTTGGCGTGATGGGCGGTTCAATGCAGGCGCAGGGCCACCTGCAGGTCACCAGCCGTATCGCCGACCATGGACAAAACCCCCAGGCGGCCAGCGATGCGCCACGCTGGCGCGTGATGGACGACAACAGCACGGTCGCCGTCGAGTGGAATTTCCCGCAGGAGGCCATTGACGGCCTGGTCGCGCGCGGCCACCAGGTCACCGTGGCACCACGCTTCAATACCGAGTTCGGCTGCGCGCAGCTGGCCATGAAAACCGCCCATGGCTACATCGCGGCGTCGGACCATCGCAAGGACGGCTACCCCGTGGGCATGTGATGCAGTTGCCAGCCGGCCAGGTGCTGGTTCGCGCTAGCGCGGCCATCCGGCTTATTCCACAGGGATCTTGCGCTCGCGAATCAGCCTGGCCCACTTGGCCGTGTCGGCCGCCACCATCAAACCCATTTGTTCCGGCGTGCTGCCCGCGGGCGTGGCGCCCAGGCTGGCCAGCCGCTTTTGCATGTCCGGCTCCTGCAGGGCCTGGTTGAACGCGGCATTGACCTTGGCAATCATGTCGCCCGGCGTGCCCTTGGGGGCATAGATGCCGAACCAGTTGCTGACGTCAAAGCCCTTCAGGCCCTGCTCGTCAAGCGTTGGCACTTCGGGCAGAAAAGGCAGGCGCTGCAGGCTGGTGACGCCGAGCACGCGCAACTTGCCCTCCTTGATATTGGACTGGGCGGTGACATAGTTGTCCATCAGCATGTGAACCTGGCCCGACACCATGTCGGTGAACACCAGCCCCGTGCCCCGGTAAGGAATGTGGGAGAGAAACACCTGTGCCTGGGCCTTGAACAATTCACCGCTGAGGTGGCTGTTAGTGCCGTTGCCACTGGAGCCGTAGTTGAATTTGCCCGGGTTGGCCTTGAGCAGCGCAATGAACTCGCCGAGATTCTTCACCTGCAGCTGGTTGGGCACGACCAGCACGCTGGTGGTCCGGGCGACATAAACCACGGGGGCGAAGTCGCGCTCAACGTTGTAGGGAATCTTCGGGTTGATGATGGGACCGATGGAGTGCGTGCTGCCGGTGGCGATCAGCAGGGTGTAGCCGTCGGGCGCCGACTTGGCGACATGGTCGGAGCCGATCGTGCCGCCGGCACCCGGCCGATTGTCAATCACGATCTGCTGGCCGAGCTTTTCGGATGCTTTCTGGCTGATGGTGCGCGCCAGAATGTCGGTCGCACCACCTGCCGGAAACGGCACGACCAGCCGCACGGGTTTGGCCGGATAAGCCTGCGCTGCGGCCAGGCCACTCACGCATATACCGCTCAGGCCTAGCAGCAGGCTCAGCACATATCGCTTCATCGGTAATAGGCTAAATGAGCCCATCCCCTCGAAAAGGTAAAACGAGCTTAAGTCTCTGTCCCCGTTGATTTTTTTGACTCTCTCTTCGCTGGTCGAACGCCCCCTTCAGCCGGGTTCGTAACCACATCAGGACCAGGCGCCGTCGCACTGAAGCGCTCCAGCATGCTGGCCACCACCTGCTCCTGCGCCGCGACGGATGCCCTGGCCGTCGCCAGCGCCAGTTCCAACAGCTGCTTCGCGGTGAGCAGCTCGTCGACCTTGGCGAGCAACTCCTTGTTCGAGGTGCCGAGTTGCTGGACGGCCGCGTCCTGCTCGACCAGGCGCCGACCCAATTCCTCGGTGCGCCGCTGCGCAAACCCCAGATCATCCTTGAGCGGCCGCAGGCCCCGCATTTCTTCCTGGATCTGATGCAGATCCCCCTGGGCGCGCGATAAATCGCTCAGCAGGCGCGCGTTGTCCTGAAGGGTGTGAACGGCTTCTTGCTGCTTGGTGGCCAAGGTCTCGTTCATGGTGCGCAATTCGGCCTGCAGGTATTGCACCTGCTGCTCGTGCTTGCGCTGGTCCTGGTCGCGCTGCTCCTTGCTGGATTGCCGGAAATGCTCCAGCGCCTGGCGCGCATGCTGGTGCTTTTCTTCCAGGGACTGGCGATGGCGTTCCTCGGCCGCGAGGCGCTCCTGCAGGTCGGCCACCTGCTGGGCGAGCTGCGTGCATTCCAGGGTCTTGCGGCCCAGCGCTTCGCTGGTTTTGCCGTGGCCGGCCTTTTCCTCGGCCAAGGTCCGCTGGGTTTGCTCCAGCTGCTGGCGCGTGGCCTGCGCCTCGGTTTTCAGGGCCGCGGCGGCTTGCTGGTGCTGGCTGAGCTGCTCGGCGTGCCTGGCCTGTGCCGTGCTGACCCGTTCCTCGGCTTCCTCGTTGACGCGGGCCGCCAGGCGCCCCACCAGGTCCTGGATCGCCTCACTGACGGCCACCCGGCTGCCGGTGGCCGGCCCTTCCTCTTCCTCGATTTCTTTCAAATAGCGGTGGATCGTGCTCTTGGAGCCGGTACCCAGCTCTTCGCGCACCGCATCGATGGACGGATTGCGTCCGATGGCCAGCAATTTATCGCGTGCGCGCAGCACTTCAGACTTGTAGATTCCGGCTCTGGCCATGGCTCACCTCGTTATTTCGTACCGTAGTATGTACCATGATATTACATACTATTTATGAGGTCAATAAATTGTAATTCCTCATAAATTTCACATTGGGTAATAGTGGATTATCCAATGTGACACCAATTTTTGGCCTGATCCGGCCGTGGCTTTGGTATGCGTGGCCATAAACCGGTTCCTGGCGCCATTGGCAAAATCAGCCCAGCGGCCCCAGCCCGATGAGACATGGGGTTGATGGGAATATGTCCAAACAGGCATAATTTGCCCGATGGTCAAGCAAACCCGAAAGCCCGTGAAATGGGTCAGCTCTGCCAAGCGCGACCTCAATGCGATGCCGGAGGATGTCAAAGATGTCTTCGGTCATGCCATCGACCTGGCGCAGGCCGGCGGCAAACACCAGGACGCCAAGGTCATGACCGGTTTCGGCTCGGCCGGCGTGCTGGAGGTAGTCGAGGACCACCAGGGCGACACCTACCGGGCCGTCTACACCGTCAAGTTCGCCGGCTGGGTCTATGTGTTGCACTGCTTTCAGAAGAAGTCCAAAAGCGGCATCGCCACGCCAAAGCCGGACCTGGACCTGATCAACGCCCGCCTGAAGGCCGCGAAGCAGGATTTCGAAGTTTGGCAGGCACAGCAAGGAGCACGAAAATGAATGAACCCACAAGCATCACCATCGAAGAAGGCAGCACCAACGTCTATGCCGACCTGGGTTACACCGACGCGGCCGAGATGCAGCGCAAGTCCCAGCTGGCCGGCGAAATTGCCCGTGCGATCAAGGCGCGCCGCCTGACGCAGGAAGGTGCTGCTGCGCTGCTGGGAATCGACCAGTCCAAGGTCTCGCGCATCACCCGCGGCCAGTTCCGCGGCGTCAGTGAAGCCAAGCTGCTGGAGCTAGTGGCCAGATTGGGCCACGACGTGAAGATCGTGGTCGGCCCGGTGCGGCGCCGCGCCGGAAAAATCGAACTTCAGTTTGCCTGAGCGCGCCCTCGTCGAGCGGCCTGGCGCCAATCGATACGGCTTTGCGCAAGGCCTTCGGCGCCTGACTGGCACTCTTGTGGCCTTGCTTTTCCTTTTTTTCAACACATCGGTGGCGATGTGATGACCCTTTGTTTTTTGGAGCTCACTCGATATGCCGGATATTGAAATCGTCGCCGCCATTATTTTTGGCATCGCCCTGGTCCACACTTTCTCGACCAAATTCTTTGAGCGGCTGGCCAACCGGCACCCGCACCACGCCGGACTGTTCCACCTGATGGGCGAGGTCGAGGTGGTCTTCGGGTTCTGGGCCATCGTGCTCATCTCGGTGATGGCTGTCATGGTGAGCGGATCGGAGGCCATCAAGTATGCCGAGTCACGCCAATACACCGAGCCGCTGTTCGTGTTTGTCATCATGGTGGTTGCCGCTTCCAGGCCGGTGGTGGAGGTCATCCAGGCTTTGATTGCAGTGGTCGCCGGGCTGGCGCCGGTCCGCGCCGTGGTAGCTCAAGTCTGGCTCTGCCTGGCTGTTGTCCCGCTGATCGGTTCGCTCATCACAGAGCCGGCCGCCATGACCTTGGCAGCCCTGATGCTACGCGCGGTAGTGTTTCGGCCCGGCATTCCCGAGTGGCTGAAATACGGCGCCCTGGGCGTGCTGTTTGTGAACATCTCGGTGGGCGGCACCTTGACGTCCTTCGCGGCGCCTCCGGTCCTCATGGTGGCCAGCACCTGGAACTGGGACAGCGCCTTCATGGCGAGTCACTTCGGTTGGAAAGCCGCCGTCGCGGTTACGGTCAACGCCACGGCCATCACCGCGCTACTGCGCCGTCACCTGACGGATGCGGCGCCTGCGGCGCCTGAAAGCGGCAACGAGCGGATACCGGGCATCGTCAGCCTGATTCACCTGGCCTTTCTGGCTGCAGTCGTGGCGTTCGCCCACCATACGGTGGTGTTTATCGGCATATTCCTGCTGTTCCTGGGCTTCGCGCAGGCCTATGCCCGTTACCAGACGCCCCTGATTCTCAAGGAGGCCTTGCTGGTGGGATTTTTCCTGGCAGGACTGGTGGTGCTGGGCGGCCTGCAGCAGTGGTGGCTGCAGCCCATCGTGTCGAGCCTGGGGCCGACGGCCTTGTTTTTTGGCGCGCTCGGCTTGACGGCCATCACCGACAACGCCGCATTGACCTACCTGGGCTCGCTCATCGAGGGCATGAGCGACCCAGCCAAGTACATGCTGGTGGCCGGTGCTGTGGCAGGCGGTGGCTTGACGGTGATCGCCAATGCCCCCAACCCCGCCGGCGTCGCCTTGCTCAGACAAGGCTTCAACGATGAATCCATCGGCGCCGGCGGGTTGCTGCTGGGCGCTGCTCTTCCCACGGTGGTGGCCGCGGCCATGTTCCTTATCTAGCGCCGCGGCGCCTTGCGTACAAGCCTCCACCAGCAGATTCAGTCGGCTGCAAATACATGTAATAAAGTGTTAGTATTTGCCGATGTGGCGCGGTACGCCATCAACGCACGCCGGGTATGCATCGCAATCTACTGGTTCTTTTTGCTGAAATATTTGGCCCGAGTGAGGACAAATTCGGCATTCACATCCCCAATGCATCCGCCCCGCCGCGCACTCACGCAGAGATGGCTCAGCCCGTGGCACCGATGCTTCCGGCTGCTTCCGGCTGCTTCGCGATGAAACGGGAACTCGCGAAACTGAATATCCAGCATGCAACGCCAAGACTGCTTTGCGCGCTATTGATATGTGCTGTTGTCACGGGCTGCAAAGTGGAATTTTCGCTCCCGCAAAAGGACGCAATGCGACTGACAGTCCACACCACCGGCCAGCCTGTTTACGCGCGCGATCTGAGCGACAGCGATCCGGCGCGCCTGGCCGTCAACCGATGGCTCGCAAGCCATCCGGAAGGATGGGAGTATGGCTTCATCACACGCGATCCTCAGATCTATCTGGCAGGCAAGGATTTCTCCGTCAACATCACGACGAACGAAGTGCTGCTCAAGTATTGCCGCGCTGCTTATAGCTGTCACTATTGGATGAAACAAGACACGGCCCTTTTCAGGGAACTGCGAAGCCTCGCAGAGCCAAAGGCGACCAGGTAACGTGGCTGCAGGCCGATCTCAGGTGCCCGTCATTCCGTGGCGCTCGGACTCCGAAACGTAGTAATCGTACTTTCAACGTAGAAAAGTGCGCTTCGACCGCAAAACCTCTTTGATATCAAGAGTTTGGAAGAGATCGAGTTATCCAACCCGTTGCGCTTCTGCAAGGCATTGATTTTTTTGACGATTTTCCCCAGCAACCGTATCAATCCGCACCGAAAGTACGATCACTCCACCTCCTACGGCACGACTATGGGTGAGTTCTTCGACTGGCGCAGCTCGGATGGGCGTGAGCGCTGGTAGTGAGACTCGACTGGTTCCGGTCAACGGCGAATAGATGACACACCCAGCACAAATCGCCTCTACGCGGCTACCTCATCCATCGCTGCCGTAGCAGATGGTCAAGGGAGCAGGCTCCGGCCCCCCGGCACAGCAGCACCATCAGCATCGCGGCCCACTGGATATGCGTGGGCCACGCTTGCGGGTAGACGAATATCTCAATGACCGTCGTCATGCCGAGCAGCACCAGCGCCACGGGCCGCGTCGCCAATCCGAGCAGCAGCAGCACCGGCGCGGCCAACTCGATCGACACGGCCATGTAGGCGGCAATTTCCGGGGGCAGAAGCGGTACCTTGTACTCTTCGCGGAACAACTCCATCGCGGTATTCCAGTTCGCCAGCTTGGTCATGGCGGAATTCCAGAACACCGTGGCAACCGCGATCCGCAGCGGGATGGCGAGGAGCGCGTACGGTACGCGGTCCAGCCACCGGACAAGACGCACCATGAGCTTGTCATTTGCCGCCAGCGGCGTAACGGATTGAGGCGAGCGTGTCATGTGCGAATCCTCCGGAGGTTAAAGTGCCAGCGTCTCGTGGGCCCAACTGAAGTTCGCGAAGCATCCACGCGCAAGATGCGCAGCGAGCACGGCGTGCGGCTCGCCGCAGGATGCCGCCGCCAGCGCCGCGCCCAACGACTGCCCGGAAAACAGCGCTGCGGCAACGCGCCATTCGGGCTCGCTCAGGCGCACCGCTCGGACATCGCCGCGCGTTCGCTGAACCAGCAGCCAGACCGGGCCGTCTGCCAGGTCGATCGCCGCCATGGCGCCCTCATTACGCTCCAGGACCGCGTGCCAGATGGCGTCGGCCGGGAACCCGCAGCGCAGCAATTGCGCCGCCGGATGCGGCTCGAAGCGCAGGTCTTCAAGCTCGGCTTCGCCCAAGGTCGCCAGGCGCGCGATCTCCAGCGGTTCGGCGTCAGCCGCATGCAGGACGAGGTTGACTTTCCATTCGAGGCGGGCCAGGTCCGGCAGATAAGGCACCGACGCCGCCTGCGCAAGTTGCGCCAGAAATTGCGGGAAGTCCGCGCCATACGCGTCCAGCCAGGCACTGCGTGGCGGGGCCTCAGCCATGAACAGGCGCGCCGCCCCCTCGAAGAATTCCGGGCCGACCACATGCTGCACGGCCGGAAAGGCCAGCTGGAGCGCTGTCACGAGCACGCCGGCCGACGTGTTGCGGTAAATGCCGAGCCGCTCGCCCGCGTCCAATCCTTCGCTGATGACAAAGGCGGACGCAGCCTCGTCCACACCGCCCTGCAGGCTTTGGCGAATCGCGTGCTGAAGTTCAATCAGCGTTGGCATCAACGTTGGCGTATGCGGCTTCATTGGCGTGTTCCTCGAGGATCGCCTCGGCGATGGCGGCTTCCTCCATCAGGACATCGAGCGCTGGCACGTTGGTATCCCATTCGATCAATGTCGGCACTGGCCCGAAGCGCTCGAGTGCCTCGCGATAGAGCGCCCAGACCGGCGGCGCGACGCGTGAACCGTGGTCGTCGATGCGCAGCGTCCTGCCTTGGCCGAGCTCGCGGACGCTGTGTCCGGCAAGATGGATTTCTCCGATCGCCGCTGGCGGCAAGGCGGCCAGGTAGGTCCGCGCATCCCAGCCGTGGTTGCTGGCGCTGACGTAGATGTTGTTGACGTCACACAGAATGCCGCAACCCGTGCGTTGCGCGACATGCGCCAGGAACTCCCACTCCGGAATGGTCGAGTGCCGGAAACGCAGATAAGTCGACGGGTTTTCGATGAGGATGCGCCGCTTCAGGTGCGCCTGGACCTGGTCGACGTGGCGGCAGACGATGGCCAACGCCTCTTCCGTCAGCGGCAGCGGCAACAGGTCGGCCAGATAGGTGCCGCCGCTGACACTCCACGATAAATGTTCGGAGACCAGGCCAGGCTCGACCCTGTTGATGACATTTCGCACACGCTCCAGATGGGCGGCGTCGAGCCCGTCGGCACTGCCCAGCGACAGACCCACGCCATGCAGCGAGATCGGGTAGTCGCGGCGAATCGTGTCGAGATAACGTGGCACCGTGCCACCGCCCATGTAGTTTTCGGTATGCACCTCGAACCACGCAACATCGGGACGCGCCTGGGCGACCGACTGGTGGTGCCGAAAGCGCAGCCCGACACCGGCTTTCGCCGGAATTCGGCCCGGCGCAGCCTGCGGCATGACCCCGGAGACATTCATACGCCGGTGTCCGCTCAGCCCGCCGTCAGCTTGCCGCCCTGGATCTTGGAGCAGTCACCTGCAGGCAGCATCACAAAAGACTTCACATCGCGCGCCTGCGTGGCATGGCCGGCACACGAGTGCGCCCCTTCCGCACAATCGTTCTTGGCAACGGCGTTGATGCCGTAGCATTTCTCCAGTTTGTTTTTCTCCATCCTCGCCATGTTGTCCTTGACGATTTGCGGCATCTCCTTCGTTCCCTGCGCCTGTCCCGGCAACGCCAGGAATGCGAGGGCGAGACCGACCGTTGCAGACAGCGTCGAAGCGGCCAATAACTGTTTGCTCATTTCAGGTTCTCCTAAAGCTGGGTTCACGGGTCGCAGGATCGCAACCCTGTCAGGAGATTCGGCTGGCGGCGGCCAAAGGTTACACGGCGCGCAGAATTTATTTATTCGAAATTGCACCCGTCCCGAGAGCAAAATTCGAGCATGTCTTCCAAAATGCGGCGCCCCGGCCCAACCCTGAGTCTTGTACCGGAGGCTCGGGATCCAGCCGCGCCCGACCGTGGCCCCACGGTGCCAGATACTCGCGCCGACGGCAGGCTGGATTGGTCCATCTCCATGGCTAGTGCACAAGCGGGCGACCGTGATGCCTACCGGCGCCTGCTCGAAGCGATCACGCCTTATTTGCGGGCGCTCGCTGCCCGCCACATCGCGAATCGAAGTGACGTCGAGGATACGGTTCAGGATATTTTGCTGACCATCCACACGGTGCGCCACACGTACGACCCAGCTCGCCCGTTTGGCCCCTGGCTGGTAACGATCGCCAACCGGCGCATCATCGACGTGCTGCGGCGACAGGGACGCTCCAGCGCGCATGAAATACCGGTTGAGCCGGAACATGAAACCTTGTCGGTCCCTGAAGCGAACTTACAGGAAGAGGCTGTAAGCGCCCGCATGCTGCGCGACGCGGTGGAGCGTCTGCCAGCCGGACAACGGGACGCCATACGAATGCTGAAACTTGAAGAACTGTCGCTGCTGGAAGCATCCGCGGCCAGCGGAATATCGGTCGCCTCGCTGAAAGTGGCAACGCACCGGGCCTTGAAAAGGCTGCGCGAAGTTATCGGAAAACCAGGGAACAGGACATGACGTCAACCCCCGACCTGATCGATTCGCTGGTTGCAGATGCACAGCCGGTGCGGCGCCTGCGGCCGCCTGCGATGCGGGCTTTGTGCTGGCTACTGTTTGCGGCGCTGGTGCTGGTGCTGGTCGCCGTCGGACATGGCGTTCGACCGGATCTCATGCTCAAGCTGCGTCAGCCGGTTTTTTTCGCCGGCGTTCTGGCCGCCTTGACGACCGGCGTTCTCGCGGCGATGGCGTCGTTTATGGTGAGCATTCCCGGCCGATCGCGGCGCTGGCTGCTGTTGCCGGCACCCGCGCTGGCCGCGTGGATTTCCACGATGGCTTACGGCTGCCTCACGGACTGGGTCAGCATTGGACCGGACGGCCTATCGCTCGGCGAAACCGCGCGCTGTTTTGCCACGCTGGCGGTCACCAGCGTCCCGCTGTCGCTGCTGATGCTCATCATGCTGCGCCATGTGGCGCGTCTGGCGCCGGCGCCGGTGGCGATGACGGGGAGTCTTGCGGTTGCCGCAATGACGGCGGTCGCGCTGTCGCTGTTCCATCCGCTCGATGCAACGGTCCTGATTCTGCTATGGAACTTTGGCGTCGCAGCGCTGTTCCTGGCCTTCAGCGGGCTCTACGGCAAGCGCCTGTTTGAGTGGGTTGCGCGGTAAAGGAGATGGGTGTGCCTTGCCAGGGCGCCTGATCAGACGCAACAGCGCCCCTGCTGACCGCGTTCCTGGATCGGCGGACACGGCACCGTTCCATGCGAGCAGAAGACGCAGCAGTCACCCGGTTTCGGTCGCAGGATCGCGTGACAGGCGGCGCACTCATAGAACCATTGACAGGCATCGGTGGGCATGCGTTCCGTTTTGACGTGCCCACAGTACGGACAGGTCAAGGTCGAATCCAGTACCACCGCGCTCATTGCGCACCCCCTGCGAGGGTTGACGGATAGCCCGCATTCCGGGTGGCTTGCGTCAGGGCTTCGACGCTGGTTCTGGCATCGTCAAACGTGACCATCGCCACGCGCTTGTCGAAATTCACCTCGACCTGACTGACACCGGCAACACGGGTGAGCGCCTTCTTGACGGTGATCGGGCATACCGGGCAATCCATGGTCGGCACGGACAGCGTGATGGTTCTTGGCGCGGCCCAGACCGGGCTCGTCAACACGACCGCGAGAGTCACGGTCAACAGTCTTTTCATGGTTGATTCCTTTCAGTAGAAGAAGGGAGCAAGGTATGGGAAGACCAGTGCGACCAGCACCAGGACGGCCACCAAACCGAACAGCAGCTTGTACACACGGCTGATCGATGGAATGGCGCAGACTTCACCCGCAGCGCAGGCGGCGGCCGGCCGCCAGATGCGTCGCCAGGCAAAGAACAGCGCCACCAGCGCTGCGGCAATGAAGATGGGACGATACGGTTCGAGCACCGTCAGGTTGCCAATCCACGCGCCGGAAAAGCCGAGCGTGATCAGCACCAGCGGCCCCAGGCAACAGGTCAAGGCGAGAAGGGCTGCCAGGCCGCCCGCGAGCAGTGCGCCACGACCACCTTGTGGAGTGATCCGAGCGTCTTCCTTGAATGAATTGGGCGACATGGAGGGCGGCATGAAGTAAGCTTACCTCCGTACTTAAGTACGGAGTCAAGTGGCATGCAAATACCATCGCAAAGTCTCACCATCGGTGCGCTGGCGGCCGAGGCAGGCGTCCATGTCGAAACCATTCGTTTTTACCAGCGCAGGAAGCTGCTGCCCGAACCCGAGCGCCCCTACGGCGGCATTCGCCGCTATGGTCCAGCGGAGGTGTCTCGTCTGCGCTTCATCAAGGCGGCCCAGCGCATCGGATTCACGCTGGACGAGATCGC
>Ga0255338_1000683_pt1 | contig 89951 bp, 92 predicted proteins | sample MeOH1_35cm_T4_19_FD_203715 | JGI IMG/M metagenome (GOLD analysis project Ga0255338, IMG submission 203715) | Sandy soil microbial communities from University of British Columbia, Vancouver, Canada - MeOH1_35cm_T4_195 | ecosystem: Engineered > Artificial ecosystem > Sand microcosm > Unclassified ... | reverse complement strand
GAGCCGAAGGCGCGTAGCGAGTTGTACGGCGCCGTCCCCAGGCCAAGCCGCTTCGCGAAGTCGTAGCGAAGCGAAGACCGCCACAGTATGAGCCGCTGCCGGGTACCGCCTGCCGCGACGCGAAGCGCCCGCCAACAATCTCCCGCAAAGAGCAAGCGCAATCCCAGCGCGAACCCAGCGCGAACCACCCCTTCAGTCGACCTTCAGCGAGAACACCGGCTTGCGCTCACCCACCCGCGTGCCGCGGATGTTGGCGATGGCTTCCGAGCGCCATGGCCGCAGCTCGTCGCGCTGGCGCGCGTCGAGCCAGCCAAGCTGGTCGAGCACGGCCACCGTCGCGGCGATGACGGCTACCTTGTTGCCGTCCGAAATCTTCAGGGCGAAGGCCTGGCCACGGCTGCGGCTTGCGAATGCCTGCACGCCGTCGGCGCCGGCCTTCACCACCCAGTCGCCGCGGCCCGCGCGCATGAAGGCCTGGTCTGAGCGGTTGGTACCGGATACGAGGTCCGGGTGCGCCGTCATCGCGTCCGACAATTGCGCGAAACTTTGGCCGAACTCCGGATCGGCCAGGCCGGTCGCCAGCCGCGCATAACCGCGCGCCAGGTTCGCCAGCGGCATCGCGTAGTTGGGCGCGGAACAACCGTCGACGCCGGGCTTCAGGTCTTCCGGGGCCAGGCCCACGGCGCGCGCGACGTCGCGGCGGATCGCCTGTTGCAGGGGATGGCCGGGCGCGAGGTAGTTGCCCACCGGCCAGCCTTTTTGCACGCAGGCCGCAAGAAAGCCCGCATGCTTGCCGCTGCAGTTGTGGTGGCGCTCGTCATAGGTGCCCGGCGCCGGCGCGGGCGCCACGCCCGCCTCGGCGTAATAGGGAACGTGGCAGCCGCACTGCAAGGTCTTGTAGGTCAGGCCCGCCTTGTCCAGCATGCCCTGCACCTGCGCCACATGCATCGGCTCGCCGCTGTGGCTGGCGCACATCATGGCCACGTTCTCGCGCGTAAAGCCGAGCTGCCGCGGGCCGCCCGCCTCGACGAAAGGCAGCGCCTGCAGGGCCTTGAGCGTGGAGCGGGTGAAGGAGAGCCAGTGCGCGTCGCCCGCATGGGCCATGACGCGGCCACGCGTGTCGGCGACGGCCACCGCGCCGAAATGCGTGCACTCGAGCGTGCCGCCACGGAACGTTTCGATCAGCGGGACGAAGGATGTCATGCGGCAATTATGGGCCGGACGCGAGGGAATGTCGCCGGGTTGACGCCCGTCGCCGCTGCGCATGTTTCACAATCGCCCGATGATCGAACTCCGCTCCCCCCTGCAGGCCCAGCTCGTCCAATGGCAGGTCAACCCCGGCGATACGGTTAACGCCGGCGATGTGGTGGTGATTCTGGAGGCGATGAAGATGGAGCACGAGGTGCGGGCGGGCGCGTCCGGCGAGGTGCGGGCAGTGTTCTTCACGGCGGGCGAGACGGTGGACAAGGGCGACTTGCTGATGGTGACGCAGCCGGGCGAGGCGTCGCCGCCCCAACCGGCCGCGCCGGGCACGCCGGCCAACACGGAAGGCCAACGCGCGGCCCATCGCCCCGACCTGCAGCGCGTCATCGACCGCCATGCACTCGTTGAAGACGCCGCCCGGCCCGATGCCGTGGCGCGCCGCCACGCGCTGGGCCTGCGTACCGCGCGCGAGAACATCGCCGACCTGTGCGACGACGGCTCGTTCACCGAATACGGCGCGCTGGCCGTGGCCGCGCAACGCAGCCGCCGCAGCGAGGACGACCTGATGCGCAACACACCGGCCGACGGCATGGTGACGGGCATCGGCAGCATCAACGGCGAGCTGTTCGGCCCCGAGCGCTCGCGCGCCGTGGTGATGGCCTACGACGCCACCGTGCTGGCCGGCACGCAGGGCATGCGCAACCACCAGAAGACGGACCGCATGCTGGGCATCGCGCTGAAGAATCGCCTGCCCGTGGTGCTGTTCGCCGAGGGCGGCGGCGGGCGGCCCGGCGACACGGACATGCCGGTGGTGGCGGGGCTGCACGTCGGCACGTTCGCGAGCTATGCGCGGCTCAATGGCCGCGTGCCTGTGATCGGCATCGTGGCGGGGCGCTGCTTCGCGGGCAACGCTGCCCTGCTGGGGTGCAGCGACGTGATCATCGCCACGCGCGCCAGCAACATCGGCATGGGCGGCCCGGCGATGGTCGAAGGCGGCGGCCTGGGTGCGTTCGCGCCCGAGCAGATCGGCCCGAGCGAGGTGCAGCACGGCAACGGCGTCATCGACGTGCTGGTGGAGGACGAGGCGCAGGCCGTGGCGGCTGCGCGCCGGTACCTCTCGTACTTTCAGGGTGCGATCGCTTCCTTCACCGCCCCCGACCCCAACGCCCTGCGCGAGATCGTCCCCGAGAACCGCCTGCGCGTCTACGACACGCGCGCGGCGATGGCCGGGATCGCGGACACCGGCTCGCTGCTGGAGCTGCGCACCGGTTTCGGCAAGGGCATCCACACCGCGCTGGCCCGCATCGAAGGCCGGCCGGTGGGCCTGCTCGCGAACAACCCGTTGCACCTGGGCGGCGCGATCGACGCCGACGCAGCAGACAAGGCCGCCCGCTTCATGCAGTTATGCAACGCGCACGGCCTGCCGATGGTGAGCCTGGTGGACACGCCCGGTTTCATGGTCGGCCCCGCCATCGAAGAGAAGGCGCAGGTGCGCCATGTGAGCCGGATGTTCGTCGCGGCCGCGCATATGGCCGCGCCGTACTTCAGCGTGGTGCTGCGCAAGGGCTATGGCCTGGGCGCGATGGCGATGACGGCCGGCGGCTTCCATGAGCCGGACTTCATCGTCTCCTGGCCCACCGGCGAGTTCGGCGCGATGGGCCTCGAAGGCGCGGTGAAGCTGGGCTTTCGAAAGGAGCTGGAAGCCGCCGCGCCCGGTGCCGAGCGCGATGCTCTGTACGACACGCTGGTGGCGAGGCAGTACGAGAACGGGCAGGCCATGAACATGGCGGCCACGCTGGAGATCGACGCCGTGATCGATCCGGCGCACACGCGCGCCTGGCTCGCGCGGGGACTGGCCTCGGCCCCGCGCGGTGGCGTGCAGGGCGGTGCATTCGTCGACACCTGGTAGTAGGATGAATCCTCGTTTGGGCGGTGGAGTTTCATGAAGCGGTTCTTTTGCGCTGTGGGGGTGTGCATGTTGCTGGCTTCGGCGCCGGCCTGGGCCGAAACCGGTTTGCGCCCATCGTCCCCCGAAGAGCGGGCACTGGATGCCGCGGCCTTCAACGGCATCAACCCGGCCATCGCCGAGAGCCTGGCCGACGTGCAAAGCGTCGCTGTCGTGCAGAAGGGCCGCCTGGTCCATGAGTACTACAGGGACGGCGCGCCGGACAAGCTGCGCGATGTGCAATCGGTGGCGAAGAGCGCGCTCACGTCGCTGGTCGGCATCGCGATCGAGCAGGGCCGCATCGCGTCGCTCGACCAGCCGGTGGTGGCTCTGGTGCCCGAATGGGCGCCGTTGAACAGCGATTCGCAGGCGGCAGCCATCACGGTGCGGCACCTGCTGACCATGACCGCGGGGTTCGAGGTGGACGATCCCACGGGCACAGGCTCGGCGGGCCGGCCTGCCGAAGCGTGGGCGCGCCCGCTGCGAAGCGCGCCCGGCCAAAAGTTCGCCTATGACAACGCGATCATCCCCATGGTCATCGCGGTACTCGAACGGGCCACGGCCATGCCCCTGGCGGATTACGCACGCAAGGAACTCGTGGCCCCCTTGGGCCTGCATGAGCCGTCTTACCAGCGCGGCCTGCAATTGCGCACCGTCGACATGGCAAAGCTGGGGCTGCTTTACCTGCAGAACGGCGCCTGGCACGGCAGGCAGCTCATCCCGCAGGCGTATGCCATCGCCGCCACACAGCCGCAGAACAACGGCGGGCCGCCCGTCTCCATGCCCTATGGCTATATGTGGTGGATCGTGCCTTCGAACGCGCCGCGACAGACCTTCATGGCCAGTGGGTATGCCGGCCAGCTGATCTGGGTCTACCCGCCCCTCGATCTGGTGGTCGCGATCACCTCCACCGTCTCGCAGGAGAGCCAGCGCCGCGGCCAGGCGATCCAGCTGCTGCGCGGCCGGCTGTTCAACGCGGCGCAGCAACGCGCGACGATTGCGCCATGATCCCCGTCGTGACGCCACAGGACATCGAAGCCATAGAGCGCGCCACCGTCGCCGCCGTATCGCCGCAGGCACAAGAGGAAATCGCCGGCTGGCTGCTGCCGTTCGACAGCGGCACCGTGGGCCGCGCCAGAAGCGCGGTGCCGCTCGCGCACGTGGCACCGGATGCAGCCATGCTCGAAACCATCGAGGCACGCTACGCAGCGCGCGCGCTGCCCGTGATGTTGCGGCTGCCGAACGTCCCTGCTTTCGACGCATTTTCGAATCTGCTGCACGCGAAGGGTTATGCAGCGGGCAAGCCCACGCATGTGCAGACCGCGGCCGCGAGCAGCGTCATGAAGGTGTCACCCGGCCCTTTCGCACAGACCGCGACGAAGCCCGATGCGGCCTGGGCCGCCGTCTTCGTCGGCGAAGGCTTCGACGCGGTCGATGGTGCCAGCCGCGTCGCCACGTTGAGCCGCGCACCGAACGCGCTGTTCGCGAGCATCCGCGAAGGCGACCAGACCGTTGCGGCCGGCATGGGCGGCTTCAGCCATGGCTGGGCCAGCGTGCACGGCATGCGCACCGCGCAGCACTGCCGCGGCCGCGGCCTCGCGGGCCGCGTGCTGGCCACGCTGGCCCAGGCCGCACGATCGCGCGGCATCGAATGCATGTTCCTGCAGGTAGAAGCGTCGAACGCATCCGCGCTGGCGCTGTACCGCCGCGCCGGCTTCACGACCGCCTGGACGTACAGCTACTGGAAAAAACCATGACGCAACCCATCACCATCCGCAAGGCCGAGCTGCGCGATGCCGACGCGATCGCGCGTTTCAACAGCGCCATGGCGCTGGAGACCGAAGGCAGGGCGCTGCTGCCCGAGCGGGTGAACCCCGGCGTGCTGCGCCTGCTGAACGACCCCTCTTTGGGCTTCTACGTGGTGGCCGAGCGGGCAGGCAGCGTCGTGGGCAGCCTGATGATCACCAACGAATGGAGCGACTGGCGCAACGGCCTGTTCTGGTGGATCCAGAGCGTGTACATCGTGCCGGCCGCGCGCCGCCAGGGCGTGTACCGCGCGCTCTACGATTTCGTGCGCGACATGGCGCGGGCCGACCCCGGCATCTGCGGCTTTCGCCTCTACGTCGAGAAGGACAACACCACCGCGCAGCGTACGTACAGCTCGCTGGGCATGGAGCCCACGGATTACCTGGTGTACGAGGAGCTGAAAGTGGGCGAGCAGTACTTCGGCGCGCCGGCCGGCAAGCACTGAGCGACTAGGTCGGCCGGGCCACGAACGGGATCGCCCGGCCGCGGAACATTTCCTGCCGCGGTTGTGACAGGTGATGACTCAGCTCGACGAGCGTGCCCATCTGCGCGGACTGCGACAACCCCGATACGTGGAAGCCGAAGCGCAGCTTCGTGATGATCACCGCGTTGTTGAGGACGGAATGCTGCGAGCGCAGCGTGACGGCGCCTTGCGACAGCGCATGATCGCGAACCGCCGACAGCAGTGCCGTGTAGACGCCCTTGCGGCGATGCGCCGCGACGACCCCGCTGTTGGCCATGTAGAACACCCGCCCGCGCTCCATCCAGCCGTTGGACCAGCCCACCAGTTCCTCGCCGATGTAGGCGCCGAGACGGAACATCGGCGCATGCGCAGGTTCCGCCGCCCCGGTCTCGCCTTCGGCGCGCAACAGTGCGTTCAGTTCGTCCGACTCGCGCTGCACGTCGGCAAAGACCTGCCGCTGGAGTTGCGAGAATTCGGACTCAGGGAATTTCTCCACCGGGCGGATTTCGAAGTCACGACGTGCATCTGGCTGACTGCATTCACTGTTCGTCTGCGATGATTTCATGCGAAACATTGTCAACGATGACCGGGCACTCCGGGACGTGAGGATTGGGCCACGGTGATGGGTTGCGGTAGCTTGAATTCGACGATTGCGGTGATCACGGGGCTCTCCTGGTGACTCGGCGCTCATCTTTTGCCAATGCCTTGCGTGTGACTGTCAGCGCAGGTGGGCGGGCCAGGGTCTGGTACACGACGCAGTATCTTTCAGTCAGGCGCAGTAGCGTTGCGAGCTGCTCTTCCGATGCGTCGGTGTCGAGGGTGAACTCCAACCGGATGTGCTGGAAGCCCACCGGAACCTCCTTGGAGAGACCGAGCGTTCCCCGGAAATCCAGATCGCCTTCGGCCCGCAGCGATGCATCGCGCAATTCAATGCCCAGCGCCGTGGCCACCGCGTTCAGCGTCACCCCGGCGCAAGCCACCAGGGCTTCGAGCAGCATGTCGCCCGAGCAGGCCGCCACGCCGGTTCCACCGGTGGCCGGGTGCAGCCCAGCGACGACGAGCGCCTTGCCGGTTTCGATCTTGCAGCTGACACCTTCGCCGATGCGCCCTTGTGCGCTCAGGGTAATCATGGCCGCCGCGGGCGTTTCGCGGTAGCGCTCCTTGAGCGGCGCCTGGACGGCACGCAGACCTTCGGAATTCATAGAGTCTCACGCGTTAAGGGTGACTTGGCACTATAAGACCTGGAGCTGAAACTTCTACTCGGCCGGCGCGCCATTTCGTGCATCCTGGCGCGCTCCTGCAGTTCATCGCACGGGCATGGGCTTGAAGTTCGCCTTCGGGATGATCCCGAATACCTCCAACAAGAACCCGGAGGCCCCCGTGCGGTTATTTCATTTCCTTCTGGCGATTCCAATGGCGATCGCCCTCGCAGGCTACCCTCGAGCCCGAGGGCATGGACCGCGAGGATGCATTGACGGCCGCCGGTCGTTCGCGTAGCTGCAGCACAGGCCGTACAGGCGCTGCGCAAGCATCTCGCGCAGACCGTGTTGAATGCGCTCGGGATCGCGCGTCTCGGGAATCGCCGCTCCGGCCGCAGGGGCATCAAACCAAGTACACACCGTCTACCATAAGGGCTGGCGGCCCAACGACAAGAGCACCGCCGATATCTTCGTGGAGTTCTGCCAACGACGGGGGCGAGAGCTGCACACCTACAAAGCTTCCCGTTGCACCGTTCCCATAGAAGAAGGTGCCTGCAGCGTAGACGTGCTGTCCGTCGATTACCTCGTCAATCGTCGCTTCCTGTGTCGAAATCGCCACGATTCCGAGGTCGGCAAGCTCGAGGAGCTCGCCGGCTTGGCTCACACCGTCTCCGTTGAAATCACGCCAAATTCTTAGATCGGCGAAGGAAGCGTCCTTAATATCTACGAGACCATCGATGTTGGCGTCCAGTGAGCGCAAGGCTTCGACTGAGTTGCCGAAGCCAAACCCATCGAAGTTTTCAGAGAGCACTTCTTTGCCGCTCTCGATGGCACCAGAGCTGTCGAGGTCCATTACAAGCACACCGTCCTGAGGGCTCGCCCACGCGATCGATTCAGGAGCGCCATCGGCGTCAAGATCGAAGTTGACCGAAGCTGGGCCAGCTACGAATTTGACCCCATCGCCGTCCAGGTCGAGCACGATCGGATCATTTCCTGTGGTGCCGAACGTCACGTTAATGGTGATGGATTCTCCGGCAACGAAGTTTTGTCCTTTCCAGTCCACGTAAATGTTGTTGGCATCGAAGCTGGTTGCGGCCTTGGCAGAGTTGTCCGAAACCCCCGTGATGTTGCGTACATTGTTGACGACATCGGTAAGTTTGAATCCATTGAACTGAATGCCCTGCGTCCCATTCCAACTCACAGACGAAATATATGTGACCACGATGCTGGTTGCTGAGACATCGACTTGGAAGTACTCGGCTTCATATGGCTGCGATGCAGCCGCGATTTCCACGCCTGCTCCTGTCGTGAATGCGTATGCCGATTTATAGCTTGAGTTCTGCTGCGGAAACACGTACTGATAGGTCAGTTGCTTACCTAGGAATCCGGTTGCATCGGTCTGTCCGTTGATCGTTATTCCAATGGCCTGGGTCGTACCATCGGCCGCGAGAACATTTACGCTGTCGGACAACATCTGTCCCGTATTAAGGGCCTGCACAGCACCCAGTGAGTTGTTCAAGAAGTAGGTCCAGTTGCCCGCTGCGTTGACATTGAGCGTGCCATAGGTGCCTTGCAGTCCCGTTTGCGCTTGGAAGGAGGATTGACCCGCATCCGGATCACTGATTGATAGGGTGCCGTTGGTAGAGGTGACAGTGTCTTCTGTCACAGCACCGGTAGTCTGACCCGCAATCACCGGCACGTCGTTGATGCCGGTGATGGTGATCACCAGGTTCGCCGAGGCCGATGTGACGGCTTGCGCATCGGTGGCCGTGAAGGCCACGGTCAGCTCCAGCTCCTGGCCTGCGGCCAGCGAGTCGTAGCTGGAGGCATCGAAGCTGTAGGTGCCGTTGGCGTTGAAGGTCAGGCCCGTGGGGGCAGCGCCCACCAGCGCATAGGTCAGCGTTGCGGTCTCGCCGGCATCGGCATCGGTGGCGCTCACGTTGCCGCTGACGGTGGCATCCTCGTTCACGGCCTGGACGGCGGCACTGGCCACCGGTGCGTCGTTGGCGCCCGTGATGGTGATGGCCAGCGTCGCCTGGTCGGTGCCGCCGTTGCCGTCGGAGACCGCGTAGGTGAAGTTGTCGGTCAGGCTCTGGCTGGCGTTGAGCTTGTTGACATCCGTATTGGCGTTGTCCACCGCATAGCTGTAGCTGCCGTCGGCGTTGAGGGTCAGCGAGCCGTATGCACCAGCCAGCGCCGTGCCAAGCGTTCCCGCCGTGCCGCTGCCGGCCTCTGCGCCGCTGCGTACGGTCGCGACGGCCTTGCTGTCGCCGTTGTCCACATCGCTGTCGTTGGTCAGCACGTTGCCGCTGGCGTTGGCGCCGGCCGCTACCCCGGCCTCGGTCGCCGAGCCGGTGTCGTCCGCAGCCACCGGTGCGTCGTTGGCGCCCGTGATGGTGATGGCCAGCGTCGCCTGGTCGGTGCCGCCGTTGCCGTCGGAGACCGCGTAGGTGAAGTTGTCGGTCAGGCTCTGGCTGGCGTTGAGCTTGTTGACATCCGTATTGGCGTTGTCCACCGCATAGCTGTAGCTGCCGTCGGCGTTGAGGGTCAGCGAGCCGTATGCACCAGCCAGCGCCGTGCCAAGCGTTCCCGCCGTGCCGCTGCCGGCCTCTGCGCCGCTGCGTACGGTCGCGACGGCCTTGCTGTCGCCGTTGTCCACATCGCTGTCGTTGGTCAGCACGTTGCCGCTGGCGTTGGCGCCGGCCGCTACCCCGGCCTCGGTCGCCGAGCCGCTGTCGTTCGCGGCCACCGGGCCATCGTTGGTGCCGGTGATGGTGAAGCTCACGTTCTGGGTGACCGAGTCGGTGGTGCCGTCGTTGACCTTGACCACATAGGTGATGCTCAGGCTCTGGTTGGCGCGCAGGAAGTCCAGGTCGGCGGCGCCCGGATCGTAGCTGTAGCCGATGCTGGCGGCTGCGCCATTGGAGGTGGTGTCGGTCACCGCAAAGGCGCTCGCGGCGATCAGCGCCGCAGCGCTGCCCGGCAGCGTGAAGGCGTTGCCGTCGAGCGTGACGGTGGCGTCGCCCACCACGCTGGCGTCCAGCGCGTCGCCCACGTCCAGGTCGCTGACCGAGAAGCTGCCGGTGATGGCGGCCAGGTTCTGGGCCGATGCATCGCCAGCTTCCGATACGGCCGTCGGGTCGGTGGTGTCACTGAGCACCGGGCCATCGTTGGTGCCGGTGATGGTGAAGCTCACGTTCTGGGTGACCGAGTCGGTGGTGCCGTCGTTGACCTTGACCACATAGGTGATGCTCAGGCTCTGGTTGGCGCGCAGGAAGTCCAGGTCGGCGGCGCCCGGATCGTAGCTGTAGCCGATGCTGGCGGCTGCGCCATTGGAGGTGGTGTCGGTCACCGCAAAGGCGCTCGCGGCGATCAGCGCCGCAGCGCTGCCCGGCAGCGTGAAGGCGTTGCCGTCGAGCGTGACGGTGGCGTCGCCCACCACGCTGGCGTCCAGCGCGTCGCCCACGTCCAGGTCGCTGACCGAGAAGCTGCCGGTGATGGCGGCCAGGTTCTGGGCCGATGCATCGCCAGCTTCCGATACGGCCGTCGGGTCGGTGGTGTCACTGAGCACCGGGCCATCGTTGGTGCCGGTGATGGTGAAGCTCACGTTCTGGGTGGCCGAGTCGGTGGTGCCGTCGTTGACCTTGACCACATAGGTGATGCTCAGGCTCTGGCCTGCGCGCAGGAAGTCCAGGTCGGCGGCGCCCGGGTCGTAGCTGTAGCCGATGCTGGCGGCTGCGCCGTTGGAGGTGGTGTCGGTCACCGTAAAGGCGCCCGCCGCAATCAGCGCCGCAGCGCCGGGCGGCAGCGTGAAGGCGTTGCCGTCGAGCGTGACGGTGGCGCCGCCCACCACGCTGGCGTCCAGCGTGTCGCCCACGTCCAGGTCGCTGACCGAGAAGCTGCCGGTGATGGCGTCCAGGTTCTGGGCCGATGCATCGCCAGCTTCCGATACGGCCGTCGGGTCGGTGGTGTCACTGAGCACCGGGCCATCGTTGGTGCCGGTGATCGTGATGGTGAAGGACACCGTCTGGGTCGAGGTGCCATCGACATTTACCTGAAGCACCTCATAGGTAAACGTGTGCGTCACTACGATCCCGGCTCGGATCGAATCAGCGGCTGTCGCGTCGACCTCGTAAGACCCGTCGGTATTTAACCGGACCGTAGCACCTGCCAACTGGGAGAAGCTGTGGGCCACTCCGAGCGAGCCACCGCTCCAGCTCTGCACGGACAACGTGTCGGCTGCGGACGCACCGTCATTAGATAAAACGTTGCCGGTGCGGATAGCATCCTCCATTACGGCAGCGGTGTCAGCCACTGTTGTGATGACAGCGAATGTGACTTCGCCGCTCTTGGAGGACGCAGACCGCGCAGTTTCAAACACACCGTCGAGGTTGGAGTCCAAGCCCACGGACGTGACCCGTACCCCAAAATTCACATTGCTGAAATCTGCAAGCGTGAGGTCGCGCTGCGACGAGTCCAGTGTGAACGCATAAGTCCGAAAATCGTCGTCGGTGCGTATGCCCGAAGTGCCGATCTCAATGCCCACGTCATAGCCCAGCCCTTGTCCAAGCAGACCATTCAGGTTCGCTCCGCCGCCCATGTCCACGATGCTGTTGTTGGATTGCTGAAAATCGGTCGTGCCGATACCCACCACCGTCAGGGACCCCACCAGAGATGCGTCGGCCACATCAAAGAAAAGACCACGTAAGTCGCCGACATATCCGGCGAGCTGCGTCACGCTGAAGGAAAGCGTGCCGTTCGAATTCTGGGTAATGCTGATCCGGACGACGGGCGAATTCGCGGAAGTGCTGTCGTTGATCAGGAAATTCATTGAGGTCATGTTGTCTTGTCCTTGTTTGGATCCGGGAATTCGCTCGAGCCGTGGGAGGGGGCGAAAGGAACCATTAGCGTGCTTCCATCGACAATCGGCATGAGCCTGATGTCATGCGAAGAGCAGGAGTTTCCTGTGAGATGTGTCCCTCGCCGAACAGCTTGTCACCGTCCCCTGTGCCGTTCACCACGGCGCTGCTCGACTTGCCATACGGGTCGAAGTCCAGTGAAGTGTCCGAAGTGGTCGTCGTGGTGGTGGTAGTCGTCGTCGCCATGGTCATTTCTCTCAAAATCCGGCTGCCCTCGCCGACAGCCAGTCCAAACCCCAGGGACTGCGGTACTCCGCCGGCCTTGGGGTATACATCGAGCCTTGTTGGTGTCCATCGAACCGAGAACCTCAGGCCCTGGGGAAGTTCTGGTGAACCGGCCTTCTCAGCAAATCAGCGCCCGGCCTCGGGACGGAGGTAGCACGCTAACAACCGGTTACGCTCAGTATTTGATGCACAAATTTTCCATACATCATGCTTTTGCGTGACTCATAGGGGGTCGACTGCCACTTATTCCCGGTTTGGCGAATTGCGTACCCCGGCAATGAAGGCGCGGCCCTGCAAGGAAGAGCTGATAATTCATCCAGCAAATCAAGCACTCTGGACCCAGACATGAAAGACAACACGCAGGCGCGCTACGTCGAGCCCAACGAGGAAACGCCGCTCGCCACACGGGTGGAAGACGTGCGCATCAGCGACGTCCGCCCGCTCATCTCACCGGCCCTGCTGCAGTACGAGCTGCCCGAGAGCGAGGCGGTGCAACGCTTCGTGGAGGACAGCCGCCGGCATGTGGCCGCCATCCTGCGCGGCGAGGACCCTCGCCTGCTGGTCGTGGTCGGCCCCTGCTCCATCCATGACAGCGACCAGGCCCTCGAATACGCGCGGCGGCTGCGTGTCCTGTCCGATGACCTGGCGGATGACCTGCTTCTCGTGATGCGCGTGTACTTCGAGAAACCGCGCACCACCGTCGGCTGGAAGGGCTTCATCAACGACCCGCGCCTGGACGGCAGCTTTCGCATCAACGAAGGCCTGCGGCGCGCCCGCGCGCTGCTGCTGGCGATCGCTGAAATGGGCGTTCCCGCCGCCACCGAGTTTCTCGACCTGCTCAGCCCCCAGTACATCGCCGACCTGATCAGCTGGGGCGCGATCGGCGCCCGCACCACCGAGAGCCCGAGCCATCGTCAGCTGGCGTCGGGCCTCTCCTGCGCGGTTGGCTTCAAGAACGGCACCGACGGCGGCGTGCAGATGGCCGCCGACGCGCTGGTGGCCTGCCGCTCGCCGCACGCGTTCATGGGCATGACGAAGATGGGGCAGGTGGCGATCTTCGAGACTACCGGCAACGAGGATTGCCACATCATCCTGCGCGGCGGTTCGCGCGGGCCGAACTATGCGCCGGCCGACATCGACGCCGCCTGCGCCGCCTTGCACAAGGCGGGCGTGTGCGAGCGCGTGATGATCGACTGCTCGCACGCCAATTCAGCCAAAAAGTACGAGCGGCAGGTGGACGTCGCGCGCGAACTCGCGGGCCGCATCGCCGGCGGCGAGAAGCGCATCCTGGGCCTGATGATCGAGAGCCACCTCCAGCCCGGCAGGCAGGACCTGCGGGCGGGCGTTCCGTTGGTGCCCGGCGTGTCGATCACCGATGGCTGCATCGGCTGGGAGCAGACCGAGGCCGTGTTGCGCGAGTTGGCGTTGGCGTCGCGCTCGGGCCGCGCTACGCGCTGTTGATGTCCGCCATGAGCTGGCTGCGCTTGTTCGCGATCACCTGCAATATGCAGGCACGGTCGCGGCACATCGCCTCGCGCCGGCGCCATTCGTCCTCGTACTTCCAGGCGTTGCGCGCGCGGGCCTGCAGGTAACCCACCTCACGGTCGAGGCGCGCCAGCTCGGCATCCGAGCAGATCAATTTTTCGGCCGTCGTGCGCGCCGACGCGCAGGCGGGGCCAGCCCGTACCTGCCTTGACGCCACCTTCCTTTGCGGCGCGCGCTCACGCGCGTTCTCGTTCTGCGCCGGCCGCGCCGGGGGCCTGGCGATCGCGGCAGGAGCAGACGGGCTTGCCGCGCCGCCTCTCATGAGCACCTCGGCTTCCGGCTGAGGTGCGGCAGCGAGTGGCGGCTTGACGGCCGCGGCTGCGGGCGAGGTGGCCGGGATGCCCGCCTGCGCCATCAGGGTTTGCTGAATGCTCGCCAGCCCTTGTGCGGCCTGACGCGACTTCTCATGCTCGGCGCCGTAACTGGCCCGGTAGAGCTGGTGGCTGTCCGAATACAACTGCTCGGCACGCCGCAGGATGTCGCCGCAGTTGGGGGCGTTCTTGTCGGCCGCGTTGGCGAGGTTGCCGTAATGGCGGGCCAATTCAAACCGGGCATCGGCGGCGGCGACCGATCCCGCGCCCTTGAACTTGTCCGCGACGCGGCAGGCCATGAGGTAGGCGATCTCCGCGTCGTGCGCACGCCCGGCGGCCGCCGCCTCGTTACCCATGACGACGAAAACATTCGGTTCAGTGGTCGCGTAGCCGGACAGCTCGGCCGGCATCCGGTATCGCCCATCCGTGTTGCCGGTGACGATGGCGACGGGTTCCATCGGGCACTCCGCGCCACGGAACGCGACGGCAGTGGCCTGCGAAGCGACTGGCGTGGCCGGCATCTTGCGCGCCGCCGGCGAATAGGGCCCGAGCACAAGCGTTGCAGTCGCCACACCCCCGATCGCCAGCCCCGCCGCGAAAAATCCCACCTTCGGCCAATCATTGCTCATGGGCCAACCATAGTGCGGCGCGGGGCGCCGCGGTTGCCCGCGTCACAGTTTGGCGCATATCTCACACCGCCGAACGGCATGCTCTACACGGTGGCCACCGCGGAACCGGCTTCGCCGGGCCGCTGGTGGCGCCCCCTGAGGGGGAGAGGGCAAAGCCCGAGGGGGCATCGCCGAAGGCGCTCCCGGGGAATCAATGGTTACGTCTTACGGCGGGCACGGCCAACTCGCGGCCGACCATGGCGCGCGCATAGAGGTAGTTGTTACGGGCGCGTTCGCTCAATTGGTCCAGGTCGACAAGGCCGCGGGGGTCGCAAGGAAATGCATAGCCTCGCCCGCTGTCGAAGAGGGACTGGAAGCGCAGTTCGTAGGGAACGGATGCGGATTGGATCATTTCTTGTCTCCTGGTGCGGTGGGGCGTCGTGATTCCACTATGGTCGCCAGACGTGAGATAAGACATCGGCGAACGCCGATTCCCGGGCTCGGCGCCGTCCGATTCGCGCCGCTCATGGGCGCTGATAGCCGGTAGGAATCGTCCGAGCCGCGTAGGCGCCGTGCGATGGTTTGCAAATTACTAGTCAATCGTCCAATAATGCTGGCATGGCCCGTCCCAGCCGTAACATCGAGCAAGCCCTGCTGCAAAGCGGCCGCGAGCTCTATGCCGAGCGCGGCGCGGCGCGGCTCTCCGTGCGCGCGCTCACGCAGCACGCCGGCGTGAATCTCGGCATGTTTCATTACCACTTCAAGACGAAAGACGCTTTCCTCGCGCAACTGCTGGAGGGCTGGTATGAGGAAATGTTCGTGCGGCTGCGCAGCAGCGCGCAGCAGGCAGGCCCGTCGATCGAGCGCCTGCGCGAGGCGCTGTTCTTCCTTGCCAGTTTCGTGCGCGACCACGCCGCCGTACTGGGCCGCGTGATCTCGGATGCCGCCGCCGGCGAGCCTGTCGCCGTCGAGTTCATGCGCACCAACGCGCCGCGCCATCTTCGGGTGCTGCTGGCGTTGATGGCCCAGGCGCAGAAGGAAGGCTCGCTGGCCAAGGTGCCGCCGTTGCAGCGCTTCATCTTCGTGATGAGCGGCGTTGCGATGCCCTTGATCATCGCGCCCGGCATCCGCTCGCTGGGCGTGGCGCCGGGCGTGCTCGGAGACTCGCTGGAGACCCAGGTGATGAGCGACAAGGCGATCCGGCAGCGCATCGAACTGGCGCTCAAGGCGCTGGCCGTCCCGGGGAAAAGGAAATGAAAAACAAGGTGCGATGGGTCGCGGCCACGGCCGCGCTGGCGGTCGCATCGGGCTGCGGCGGCAAGCAGGATGCCACCTGGTCCGGCTATGCCGAGGCCGACTACGTGTATGTTGCCTCGCCGCTCGCGGGCACGCTCAGCGTGCTGCATGTGCAGGCGGGGCAGCGCGTTTCGCGCGGCAAGCCGCTGTTCGCGCTGGAGTCCGAGGCCGAGAAGGCAGCCCGCAGCGAAGCGGACGCGCGACTCGAAGCGGCGCGCCACCAGGCGGAGAACACCGACAAGGGCAAGCGCGAACCGGAGGTGGCGGTAAACCAGGCGCAACTCGCCCAGGCACGGGCGCAGGCCGAACTGGCGCAGCACGACCTGGCCAGGAAACGCGAGCTGGTCGCCAAGGGATTCATCTCGCGCGCGCAACTGGACGAGGCGCGGGCCACGCTGGCCCAGGCCCAGGCGCGGGTGCGCGAGCTGTCCTCGATGGTGGAGGTCGCACGCCTGCCGGCGCGCGCCGACGAGCGTGCGGCAGCCGACGCGCAAGTGGAGGCGGCGCGCCAGGCGCTCAGGCAAACCGTATGGCGCGAGCAGCAGAAAGAGCAGGCCGCGCCGGCCGACGCGCAAGTGGCCGACACGTTCTTTCGCCCCGGCGAATTCGTTGCCGCCGGCCAGCCGGTGGTGGCGCTGCTGCCGCCGGGCAACCTCAAGGCGCGCTTCTACGTGCCCGAGGCGCAGCTCTCCACCGTGGCGCTGGGCCAGGATGTGCTGCTGCAATGCGACGGCTGCGGCGCGCCGATCGCCGCGCGGGTGACGCACATCGCGACGCGGCCCGAGTACACGCCGCCGGTGATCTATTCCAATTCCCAGCGCAGCAAGCTGGTCTTCATGGCAGAGGCGCAGCCCGCGCCGGCCGATGCGGCGCGCCTGCGGCCCGGCCAGCCGCTGGACGTGCGGCCCGCGAAGCCGAAGTCATGAGCCAACTCGCGATCGACGTGCGCGGCCTCACCAAGCGGTACGGCGGCCGTGCCGTCGTGGACGACGTGGACCTGCAGGTGCACGAGGGCCGCATTTGCGGATTTCTCGGCCCCAACGGCAGCGGCAAGACCACGACGATCCGCATGCTGTGCGGGCTGCTGCGGCCTGACGCGGGCGAAGGCACCTGCCTGGGGCTGGACGTGATCCGGCAGGCGCGCGAGATCAAGCGGCAGGCCGGCTACATGACACAGAAGTTCGGCTGGTACGAGGACCTGTCGATTCGCGAGAACCTTGATTTCATCGCGCGCCTGTTCGAGATCCCCAACCGGCCCCAGGCGGTGGACGAGGCGCTGGAGCGCCTGCGCCTCACCGAGCGGCAGGACCAGCTCGCCGGCGCGTTGTCCGGGGGCTGGAAGCAGCGCCTCGCGCTGGCGGGCTGTCTCATCCACAAGCCGCGCCTGCTGCTCCTGGACGAGCCGACGGCGGGCGTCGACCCCAAGGCGCGGCGCGAATTCTGGGACCAGATCCATCAACTCGCCGACGAGGGCATCACGGTGCTGGTGTCGACGCACTACATGGACGAAGCCGCGCGCTGCCATGAGCTCGTGTACATCGCCTACGGCAAGGTGCTGGCGCGCGGCACCGAAAGCCAGGTCGTCGAACAGGCGGAGCTGCCGGCGGGCGCCTCACTGGAGGAAGCCTTCGTCAAGCTGATCGACCGGGCGCAGGACAATTTCGCCGCGCCGGGCGGGGAGCGGCGCGCATGAAATTCTTCTCATTCGCGCGCATGGTGGCCGTGTTCATCAAGGAGTTCCAGCAGATGATGCGCGACCGGCTCACCTTCGGCATGGCCGTGGGCATCCCGATCCTGCAGTTGGTGCTGTTCGGTTATGCGATCAACACCGACCCAAAGGGTCTGCCCACCGCGCTGGTGGCGGCGGACACGAGCCCGCTCGCCGGCAGCATCGTCGCCACGCTGCAGAACACCGGCTATTTCAGGATCGTGCACCAGGGCACCAGCGAGGCTGAGGCCGAGAAGCTGCTGGAATCCGGCGAGGTGCAGTTCCTCGTCGTGATCCCGCCGCACTTCAGCCGCAGCGTGGTGCGCGGCGAGAAGCCCGCGCTGCTGGTGGCGGTGGACGCGACCGACCCTTCCGCGTCGGGCAACGCGCTCGCCGCGCTCAACGCGGCGGCGACACAAGCACTGCAACGCGACCTTGCCGGGCCCCTACAGCGCCTACAGGCCACGCCGGCGCCCTATGAAGTCATCGTGCACCGCCGCTACAACCCGGAGGGCCTGTCGCGCTACAACATCGTGCCGGGCCTGGTGGGGACCATCCTCACGATGACGATGGTGATGCTCACCTCGCTGGCAATGACGCGCGAGCGCGAACGCGGCACGATGGAGAACCTGCTGGCCACGCCGGTGCTGCCTGCGGAGGTGATGGCCGGAAAGATCTTGCCCTATGTCGTGATCGGCTACGTGCAGCTCGGCGTGATCCTGGGCGCGGCGTGGGTGTTGTTCGAGGTGCCGCTGGTGGGCAGCTTCACGCTGCTGATGGCGATGATCGGCGTGTTCATCGTGGCGAACCTGGGCGTGGGCTTCACCTTCTCGACGCTTGCGCGCAATCAGCTGCAGGCGATGCAGATGACGTTCTTTTTCTTCCTGCCCAGCATGCTGCTGTCGGGCTTCATGTTCCCGTTCCGCGGAATGCCGCAGTGGGCGCAATGGCTCGGCGAGGTGTTGCCGCTGACGCACTTCCTGCGCATCGTGCGCGGCATCATGCTCAAGGGCAACACGGCTGACCTGCTGATGTCCGAGCTGTGGCCGATGCTCGCGTTCATGGCCGTCGCCGGCATCGTGGCGCTCATGCGCTACCGACAGACGCTGGACTGACCTGCAGCTCCCCAATCCATTGCAGGCCCTCGTCGAGCGACGTGAAGGTGCGCAGGCGCAGCCCCAACTTCTGCGCGGCCTTCTCGCTCGTGCCCTTGCGGTTCTCGACCGAGACGATGGACGCGACGCGCTCCAGGTTGCGCAAGCGCTCGGCCGCGTGGGCGCCCAGTTGCAGATGCTCGGTGAACGTGAGCGCGATCCGGGTACCCATCAGGTCCAGCACCACGCGCCGGTAGCGGCCCCTCTGCGCCACAGTGGCCACCAGGTCCATGAAGCCGCACAGGTCCGTGAGCAAAGCTGGCCCCGCACCCTCGACGAGCAGGTAGTCGGGGCCGTGGTGGACGGTGGCGGTGAAGTGCATCGGGGTCGCGGCGGGCGCGTAACGCGAAGTCTATCTCCGGGGCCGCTGCATCCGTGCTCATCCATGAAATCGATGTCGCAGCCACACCACGCGCTAGGCGCAGCGCAAGCCTGGACGTCGCCTACAACGCCCGGCGAGTTGAGCGGTGATTTGAACCGGGAGGGGCTAGTTGCCGCGCCCGCAGCAGAAGCGCGGCCTGATCAGGCGCGCCGCGCCCTGGTTCGCGCGGGCTTGCCCGGCGCTTCGATCGGCAGGCGCATCTCGGCCTTCACTTCCTTGAGCACCACGCTGGAACGCACGTGCGTGACGCCGGGGAGCTTGAACACCGTCTCGTGCAGGAAGCGCTCGTAGCTCTTGATGTCGGGCATGAGCACTTTGATGACGTAATCGGCCTGCCCTGTCGTCGCATAGCAGCCCACGATGTGCGGGCAATCCGCCACCTCCTGCTCGAATTGCGCCACCACGTCCTGGTTGTGGCGCGTGAGGTTCAGCTCGGCGATGACGCACAGCGCCAGCCCCACCTTCTCGCGGTCGATCAGCGCGGTGTAGCCGCGGATCACGCCGCTGCCCTCCATCTCCTTGATGCGCTTCCAGCACGGCGTGCTGGACAAGCCTACGCGCTCGGCCAGCTGCTGCACCGTCTGGTGTGAATCGCGCTGCAGTTCGTTGAGCAACACCACATCCTGCCGATCCAGCTCTTCCATTCTCTTGTCTCCGCTCGTTCGTAGAACAGTTTTCTCCTTTCATTGTGGAATCGGAGAAGAAAAGAAGCAAATTCTCCGCATCCCGGCCTAGGCTGTGGCTCCATGTTCGAGACTCTCCTGCGCCCCGATTACCAGCTGTCCGACGCGCTCTGGGCGCGTGACGGCCAGGTGTTCCTCACCGGAACGCAGGCGCTCGTGCGCCTCATGCTGATGCAGCGCCAGCGCGATGCGGCCGCGGGCCTGGCCACGCAGGGCTTCATCAGCGGCTACCGTGGCTCGCCGCTGGGCATGGTGGACAAGGCCGTGTGGCAGGCGGGCAAGAAGTTCGAGGAGCAGGGCATCCGCTTCCTGCCCGCCATCAACGAGGAGCTGGCCGCGACGGCGGTGCTGGGCACACAGCGCGTCGAGGCGGATCCGCAGCGCACCTGCGAAGGCGTGTTCGCCCTCTGGTATGGCAAGGGGCCCGGCGTGGACCGCGCGGGCGATGCCCTGAAGCACGGCAACGCCTACGGCGCCTCACCTCACGGGGGAGTGCTGATGGTGGCGGGCGACGACCACGGCTGCGTGTCGTCATCCATGCCGCACCAGAGCGACCAGGCCTTTCAGTCGTGGCATGCGCCCATCGTGTCGCCGGCCAATGTCGCCGAGTACCTGGAGTTCGGCCTGTACGGCTGGGCGCTGTCGCGCTACTCGGGCAACTGGGTGGGCTTCACCGCGCTGTCGGAAGTGGTGGAGAGCAGCGGCACCATCGACCTGGACCTCATCAACGCGCGCGTCGCCGTGTGGCAAGACGCGGCAACCATCGCCGAGGTGACAGGCCACAAGCCGCCCCCCGGCGGCCTGCATTACCGCTGGCCCGACCTGCCCTCGCTCGTGATCGAGCAGCGCCTGCATGCCAAGCTCGACGCCGTGCGGGCGTTCGCGCGCGTCAACAGCATCGACCGCACGATCGTGGACAGCCCCCAGGCTGCTGCAGGCATTATCACGGCGGGCAAGGCGCACTACGACTTCATGGAGGTGCTGCGGCGGCTGGACATCTCGCCCGAAACGCTGGCACGGCATGGCGTGCGCATCTGCAAGCTCGGGCTCACGTACCCCGTCGAGCCGGTGCGCATGGGCGAATTCATGCGCGGGCTGCGCGAGGTGCTGGTGATCGAGGAGAAAGGCCCCGTCGTAGAAACCCAATTGCGTGACATGTTCTACAACGCGCCACGCCGGCCGGTGATCATCGGCAAGCGCGACGCGATGGGCGCGCCGCTGATCGCAGGCGCGGGCGAACTGCGCCCGTCACGCCTGATCGAGATCGTCGCCAACTGGCTGGCCGCGCATTTCCCCGACCTGGACCGCCGGCACCTGGTGCGCGACTTCACGCCGCCCGAACTGCTTTCCAATTCCAGCGACAGCGTCAAGCGCCTGCCCTACTTCTGTGCGGGCTGCCCGCACAACACCAGCACGAACGTACCCGAAGGCTCGCACGCCCAGGCGGGGATTGGCTGCCATTTCATGGCCAGCTGGATGAACCGAGACACCGAGGGCCTGATCCAGATGGGCGGCGAGGGCGTGGACTGGGTCTCGCATGCGATGTTCACCAAGGTGCCGCACGTGTTCCAGAACCTGGGCGACGGCACCTACTACCACTCGGGCTACCTCGCGATCCGGCAGGCGGTCGCGGCCCGCTCCACCATCACCTACAAGATCCTTTACAACGACGCGGTGGCGATGACCGGCGGCCAGCCGATCGACGGCATCATCAGCGTGGACGGCATCGCGCGGCAGGTGGAGGCCGAGGGCGTGCGCAAGGTGGTCGTCGTCTCCGACGACATCGGCAAGTACGACGCGATCAGCGATCGATTTCCGGCGGGTACCGAGTTCCACGACCGCGGCGAGCTGGATGCGGTGCAACGGCGCCTGCGCGAGATGCAGGGCGTCACCGTGCTGATCTACGAGCAGACCTGCGCCGCGGAAAAGCGGCGGCGGCGCAAGAAGGGCGAGCTGGTCGAACCGACGCGGCGTCTTTTCATCAACGAGCAGGTGTGCGAAGGCTGCGGCGATTGCTCGGTGCAATCCAACTGCGTGGCCGTGCTGCCGCTGGAAACCCCGCTGGGCCGAAAGAGGCGCATCGACCAGAGCGCGTGCAATAAGGACTACTCTTGCGTCAAAGGCTTTTGCCCGAGCTTCGTCGGCGTGCTGGGCGGGCAGCCGCGCAAGAAGGCCGGGGCGCTGACGCGGCGCGGCGACGAGGTCGGGCGGTTGGTGCAAGCGCTGCCGCAACCGGCGCCGCACACGTGGACCGGCCCTTACGACCTGCTGTTCACCGGCGTCGGCGGCACCGGCATCGTCACCGTCGGTGCGCTCACGGCGATGGCCGCGCACCTCGAAGGCAAGTCGGCCAGCGTCCTGGACTTCATGGGCTTTGCGCAAAAGGGCGGCAGCGTGCTGGCGTTCGTGCGGTTGGCGGACGTGCCTTCGCGGCTGAACCAGGTGCGCATCGACACCCAGCAGGCCGATGCGTTGATCGCCTGCGATGCCGTGGTCGGCGCCTCTGCCGAGGCATTGCAGACTGTGCGTCGTGGCCGCACGCGCGTGCTCGCCAACACCCATGAGATGCCGGTGGCGGAATCGCTGCACAACCCGGACGCGCAGCTGAAGATTCCGCAGCTGCTGGAGAAACTGCGCTTCGCGGCGGGCGAGGACCGCGTGGAAACACTGGACGCGCAGGGCCTGGCCGAAGCGCTGCTGGGCGATTCCATCCTGGCCAACATGCTGGCGCTCGGCTATGCCTGGCAACGGGGGCTGCTGCCAGTGGGCCTGGCCGCGATGCTGCGCGCCATCGAGCTCAATGGCGTGGCCGTGGAGACCAACCAGCTGGCGTTCTCGCTGGGCCGGCTCGAAGCCGCGTCCCCGGCGGCGCTGCGGCAACTCGTCACGGGTGACAGCCTTGACGCGGCGCCGGCAGAGTCGCTGGACGCCCTGATCGCCCGCGGCGTAGCGCACCTGACGGCCTACCAGGACGCGGGCTACGCCGCACGCTACGCGGAGTTCGTCGCGCTCGCCAAGGCGCGCGAGGAGCAACTCAGCGGCGACTTGGGGTTTCCCTTCACGAGCGCCGTGGCGCGCAGCCTGCGGATGCTGATGGCGTACAAGGACGAATACGAAGTGGCGCGCCTGTACACGGACGGCCAATTCGAGAAGACCCTGCGCCAGCAGTTCGAGGGCGACTTCGGGCTGGAGTTCTACATGGCGCCGCCCCTGCTCAGCCGCGCGCGCGATGGCCGGCCGCCGCGCAAGATCCGGATCGGGGGCTGGCTCTACCGGGCGATGAAGCTGCTGGCGCATGGCCGCGTGCTGCGCGGGACGCCGCTGGACGTGTTCGGCAGGACAAGCGAGCGGCGGATGGAGCGTGAACTCGTGCGCTCGTACATGGACCTTATCGGCTCATTACTGCCCGCGTTGGACGCGAAGCGCCTGGCGTTGGCGACGGAGATAGCCGTCCTGCCCCTGGCCATGCGCGGCTACGGGCACGTGAAGCTGGCCAATGTGGCGATGGCCCGCGTGCGTGAGGCCGAATTGTTGTACCGCTTCGATCCGGCCACTTACCCGCGCCCGGCGACGGGGCCCCAGGCGGGCCAGCTGCGCGGCATCGAAATCGTTTCGCAAACCAGGACGGCAACCGGTAACGTGTAGACGCAGCAAAGCCAACCGTTGCCGTGACCTGGGCAACACAATGGCGAAATGAACCGCAGATCATTTGCTTTTGCCGCAGCCAGGCTGGCCGTCGCCACCGCGGCTTGCACTATCGTGACGCTGGCAGGCGCCCAGCCCAGCTACACCGTTTCAACGCAGCAGCTGCAACGCGTCCTGGCGCAGCGCTTTCCGCTGCGCTACCCAGTCGCCGGATTGCTGGAGGTGGAAATGCACGCGCCATCCGTGCGCCTGCTGCCGGAACTCAATCGCCTGGCCACCGAACTGCCTGTGCAGGCAGCCGGCCCTGCGCTGGGGCGCCGGTACGCGGGCAGCGTCGATGTGGACTTCGCGCTGCGCTACGAACGCGCGGACCAGTCGATCCGCGCCCACCGAATCCGCGTCAACGCCGTGCGCATGGAGGGCCTCGGCCCAGACGGCGCGCGCCTGCTCGACGCCTACCTGCGGCAGCTCTCGCAGCAGGCGCTGGTGGAAGTCGTGCTGCACACGCTGCGCCCGCAGGACCTGGCATTGGCAACGACGATGGGGTTCGAGCCGGGCGAGATCACCGTCACAGCGCAAGGGCTCACGGTTCTGTTCGTTCCCCAGACCTCGATAACGAAGCAGTAATCGTTGCCATGCCGCCGGCCGCTCCCGGACTTGTACATCGTGTAGGAGTTTTCTTATATCTTTTCGCAGATGACATTCATCAAGTGCGGCCCAAAGTACCGAGCGCCCAATTGAATCGGGCCGGTGGCTGATTGGTTGGATCCCCAGGGACGCTCCGCCGGATGTGCATTTGCAACGGAGAGAAGACGATGAAATCAAGATTGAACCTGACACTCACGGCCGCCGCGTTCGCCGCGCTCGCCCTGACGGGCTGCAACTCGGTCGTGCAGGAGAAGGTAGCCCCCAACACGCTGGCCGCTGTGAAGGCGACTGCCGTGAACCCGGCCGCATTGGCTGCCGACCCTGTGTGGGCCAAAGCCCAGGGGCTGAACGTCGAAGTGAGCGACGGCGCCAACTTCGGCGGCACCGGCAAGACCACCGGCACGATCAAGGCTGCCTACACGTCGGACACGCTCTACATGCTGGTGCAGTACAAGGACCCGACCAACTCCGTGCGCCGCGGCCCCTACCAGAAGCAGCCGGACGGCACCTGGAAGCAGCTGAAAGACCCGGCCAACAAGGGCGGCGACGACAACATGTTCTACGAGGACAAGTGGGCGTTGCTCTGGAACATCAACAATTCGATCAAGGGCTTCGACGAGCAGGGCTGCGCCGCCACGTGCCACCTCGGCCAGGGCAAGCCCTACGGCAACAAGTACACCCCCGGCCCCGGCCAGCTGGGCGACATCTGGCACGTCAAGGGCCAGCGCACGGTGCCCGTAGGTTTCGTGGACGACCAGTATGTCGACGACACCCGTTACGACGCGCAGAAGATGCCGAACGCCGGCCGCAAGAACGAGGACGCGCAAGGCGACTACACACCCATCAAGCTGGTCAACGGCAAGCCGGAGTTCATGAATCCGGACGGCAAGGCCGCCAACGCAGGCGGCGCGTACGGCATCAAGAAGGGCACGGAAGTGCCGTTCGCGGACAACTTCAAGGCGGGCGATGAAGTGGCATCGTTCTTCATGAACGGCCTCAAGGGCGACCGTGCCGACGTCAAGATCGTCGAGACCTGGAACAACGGTGTGCGGACCGCCGTGGTGAGCCGCAAGCTCGTCACGGGCAGCAAGTTCGACGTGCAGTTCGCCGACCTGAAGGCGAAGTACGGATTCGGCTTCGCGGCGTTCGACAACGCGCAGGTTCGCCACGCGACCGGTGACGACCCGCTGTACCTCGTGTTCAAGTAAGTAAGCCAGGCGGCCCCGCGCGGGCCGCTGATCGCCTCGACCGACTGCCCCATCGTCTTCGCGACGATGGGGCAGTGTTGTTTGCGCTGCCGTCGAGGCGGCCCGTGAGGGCCATAGGAGTGTGCCCATGACGGCGGCAAGGTTGACGACAGTCAAGGTATTTCCATCTCGCGCCGCGCACAGTCTTTCGGGTCCCAAAAGTGGTCGATCCCCAACATCAGGAGCACGCATGAGGCTGACCAGACGAACCTTCATCATGGCATCGGGCGTATCGGCGGGCTGGGCAGTCACCGGATGCGCGACGATGTTCCCGCGCGAACCGCTGCACAGCGCCCTTGTCCCGTACAGCGCGAAGCCGAGCCGGCCCGCTCAGGGAGATTGGGTGGCCAGCACCTGCCAGGGCTGCACGCAGTGGTGCGCTATCGAGATCTTCACGCAGAACGGCCGCGCCGTGCGCGTGCGCGGCAACCAGCTCTCCAAGTCGAATCACGGCTATGTGTGCCCGCGCGGGCACTTGATCCCGCAGCAGATGTATGACCCCGACCGCATCAAGGGCCCGATGAAGCGCACCAACCCCGTCAAGGGCCGCGGCGTGGACCCGAAGTTCGTGCCCATCTCGTGGGACGAGGCGATGAACACCGTCGCCGACAAGCTGATCGAGTTGCGCAATGCCGGCGAAACGCACAAGCTGGTCTACATGCGCGGGCGCTACTCTCCGACGTCCACCGAACTGCTCTATGGGACATTGCCGAAGGTCTTCGGCACCCCCAACTACTTCTCGCACAGCGCGATCTGCGCCGAGGCCGAGAAGATGGGCCCGGGCCTCACGCAGGGCTTCTTTGGCTACCGCGACTATGACCTCGAGAAGACCAACTGCCTGGTGCTGTGGGGCACGGACCCGCTGGCCTCCAACCGCATGGTTCCGAATGCAATGCGGCGCTTCCACGAGATCGTCGCGCGCGGCACTGTGATCGCGATCGACCCGCGCCTGTCGAATGTCGGCGCCAAGGCGCATGAATGGCTGCCGGTGGTGCCGGGCACCGATGGCGCGCTGGCCGGCGCCATCGCGCACGTGCTGCTGACCGAAGGGATGTGGAACAAGGAATTCGTTGGCGACTTCAAGGAAGGCCGGAACCTGTTTGCGGCCGGCAAGGTTGTCGATGAAGCCGCGTTCGTGGAGAAGGAAACGAACGGTGTCGTCAAGTGGTGGAACCTCGAGCTCAAGGATCGCACGCCGGCTTGGGCTGAGAAGGAATGCGGCATTCCAGCGGCGCAGATCGTGCGCGTCGCCCGCGCCATGGGCAAGGCCGCACCCAAGACGGTGGTATGGATGGGCCCCGGCGTGGCGATGAGCCCGCGGGGCACCTACGCGGCGATGGCTGTGTATGCGCTCAATGGCCTGCTCGGTTCGGTGGATGTCGAAGGCGGCGTGTGGCAAAGCCCCAGCGGCCCGCCGCTCGCCAAGTTCCCGGCCATGGATGCCTACGTGGACGAGATCGCCAAGACTGGCAGCAAGCAGAAGAAGCTGGACGGGCGCGGCGCCAAGGACATGCCCGCGATGATGGGCGGCAAGCCCGGCAGCGGCGTGGTAACCAACAACGTAGCCAATGGGATGCTGAAGGACCCGGGCGCCGCCAAGGTGTTCATCTCGTCGTGGAGCAACTTCAACTTCTCATGCACCGGCGCGGACCGCTGGGACAAGGCCATGGCCAAGGTGCCGTTCTTCGTGCACCTGGTGACCAACGCGTCGGAGATGACGCAGTTCGCCGACATCGTGCTGCCCGCCACGTTCAATACCGCCGAAGGCTGGTCGATCGTCACGAACATGGCCAATGGCTACGGCTACGCCGCGATCCAGCAGCCCACCGTCAAGCGGATCTGGGACGTCAAGCAGGAAGAGACCGAGGTGATGTGGCTGCTGGCCGAAAAGCTCAAGGCCAAGGGCTTCCCCAACCTCTTCGACTACTACTCCAAGGAATTCAAGGACCCGGAAACAGGCAAGTCTCCTGCCACCGCGCTGGAGTTCGCCGAGACGGCGGCCAAGTTGACGAGCGCGCCGATCTGGGCGGCCAAGGAGCCGCTCAAGGGCGACGCCCCCATCAAGGGCTGGGCCGAGTTCAAGAAGAAGGGCATGTTCAGCGGGCCTCGGTACACGCTCAAGAAAGGCTGGGGCGGCAAGTTCGCCACGGTCTCGAAGAAGTTCGAGTTCTATAGCGAAACGCTCAAGAAGGGTTTGCTGGAACACGCCAAGAAATTCGAAACGACGCCGGACGACATCCTGGCCGTGAGCGGCTACCTGGCGCGCGGTGAATTGGCCTTCGTGCCGCACTACGAAGCGCCCAAGCGCCACGGCTCGCTGCAGGACTACCCGTTCACCTTCGTCGACTACAAGTCGCGCCTGAATCGCGAGGGCCGTTCGCAGAACCTCACCTGGTACCAGGAGTTCAAGAAGGTGGACCCGGGCGATGTGTCATGGAACGACGTGGTGAAGATGAACCCGGTCGACGGCGCGAAGCTGGGGCTGAAGACCGGCGACATGGTGAAGATCTCCTCGCCCGCGGGCGCCATCACCACCGAGCTCAGGCTGTGGGAGGGCGTGCGGCCCGGCACGGTGGCGAAATGCTTCGGCCAGGGGCACTGGGCCTACGGGCGCGTGGCGTCGAAGAACTACGCGAAGGCGACCCCCCACGGCGGAAACAACAACGAGATCCTGGTCGATGACTACGATCGATTGAGCGGCGCCACGGCGCGCAACGGCGGGTTCACCGGCGTGCGCATCCAGAAGGCTTGAAACCGATCACAGCACATTGGAGCAATACTCATGACAAGACTCGGAATGGTCATCGACCTCTCTAGGTGCGTCGGTTGCGGAGCCTGCGCCTTCGCCTGCAAGGCAGAGAACAACACCCGCACGCGCGGCGGCGAGCAGAGCTACAACTGGGGCGATTTCCTCATCAAGACGGAGGGCAAGTTCCCGAACGTGCAGCACACGGTGATGCCGGTGATGTGCAACCACTGCAGCGACGCGCCCTGCGTGAAGGCGTGCAAGGCCAAGCCCAGCCCGCACAAGGCCATGTACAAGACGCCCGAGGGCATCACGATGCACGACCCGGAAAAGTGCATCGGCTGCCAAGCCTGCCAGGAAGCCTGCCCGTACAGCAGCGAGAAGCTGGGCCTGTCCAGCCTGGACGGCGGCAGCTACAGCGTGATCAGCTTCAACTTCGACGACGAGAAGACGCAGCCGCAGTGGGCAGACAACACCTCGCTCATTCCCGGCTGCACGGCGTCGGGCGCGGAAACGGCGGCGAAGACAGGCGCGCCGGTGCCGAACATGAGTCAATGGTCCGGCGGAGACCTGCAGCCGATCCGCAAGGACGGCGTGGTCGAGAAGTGCACGTTCTGCTACCACCGCACGCTCAACGGCTTGCAACCGGCCTGCGTGGAGGTGTGCCCGACGCAGGCGCGCATATTCGGGGACCAGGATGACCCGAAGAGCCAGATCTCTCAGTTGCTGAAGACGCAGAAGTCCTTCCGCCTCCTCGAGGAAAAAGGCACAAAGCCGAACGTGCACTACATCGGCAAGTACAGCGCGCGGGCATGATGGCCGACCTTCAACTTCAACTCGACCCGTCCGTGGCCCGCGAGGACCTGTGCCGCTTCATCGCGGCCTGCTACTACGAGCCCGGGCCGGAGTTCGTGGAAGAGGGCTTGTTCGATTCGATGGTGGAGGCGGCGCGGCGGATCGATCCCGAGCTGGCCGCGCTCGCGGCCCCGCTCGCAGGGCACTTCGCCGCGCAGAACCTCGAGGCCCTGCTGGTGGACTACACGCGCCTCTTCCTCGGCCCGATCGAGCCGCTGGCGCGGCCCAATGGCAGTTTCTGGCTCGGCGGGGAGACCACGCTGATGCAGGATTCGACGATGGCGGTGCAGGCGCTCTACCAGGAGGGCGGCTTCGACATCGACGATGCGTTCCACGAGCTGCCGGACCACGTGGCGGTGGAGCTGGAATTCCTCTACCTCACCATCTTTCGCAGCAATGAGGCGCAGCGCAGCGGCGACGCCGACGGCTTGCGCGAAATGTCACGCCTGCAACAGCAATTTCTTGCGCAGCACCTGGGCGCCTGGATCGTGCCCTTCACGCAGGCCGTGAAGGACGGTGCGCGGACGGCCTTCTATCGCGATGTCGCGGCGTTGACGGAGCGGTTCGTGCGGACAATGGCGGCCGTCACTGCAGCCTGAGGATGCGTCTCGCGCCGTTCAGGACGAACAGACCCACGATCGCTCCAATGACGAGATCCGGGTAGTTCGACCCGGTGACCGCCACGAGGAACCCGGCGACGATCACTCCCGCGTTGGCAATCACATCGTTGGCAGAAAAAATGTAGCTGGCCTTCATGTGCGCGCCGGCGTTTCTCTTCCTGGCGACCAGGATCAGGCAAACGACATTGGCCCCCAGTGCCAGCAAACCCATCCCCATCATGAGGCTGGAAACCGGTTCACTGCCGTAGACGAAGCGCCGAACGGCTTCGCCCAGCACCAGGACGGCAAGGATGAGCTGCAGCCATCCGGCCACATGAGCCGCACGGATCTTCATCGCCGCTGCGCGCCCGACCGCGAAGAGCGACAGGCCGTAGACGGCGGCGTCGGCGAACATGTCGAGTGCATCGGCCATGAGCCCCATGGATTGGGCGAGGAAACCGACCACGATCTCGACGACGAACATGATGGCGTTGATCGACAGGAGGAGCCAGAGCACCCTCGCCTCGGCGGCATCGTCGGCCGGAATGCCCTGTTGCGCGTCATCGCTGTTGACGCTTCGGGATGCCGCGAGTGTCGCGCCCAGGCCCAGCGGCTCCAGCCGTTCCAGCATCTCCTGCGCGGGCACGCGATGCACGACGGTCAACTTGCGGTCGGCAAGGTCGAACGCGAGGGCCTGAACCCCTTCAACGTCTTGCAGGGCCATCCTGATCATGTTCTCTTCGGACGGGCAGTCCATCCTGGGAACGTTGAACGTGCTTTCGAACTTTCCCGTATCGCCCATCGGTATCTCCCTCGTTACCGCACCAGCGCCACCGCCGCGGAGAACGTGAGGAACGCCGCCGCGGTCGTGAGCAGGATGATGCGAGCGATGCGGCCCGTGTCCGCGCCGAAACGCTCTGCCAGCAGCGCGACGTTGCTCGCCGACGGCAGCGCCGCCACCAGCACCATCACCGTCAACGCGAATCGATCCAGCGGCAAGCCCATCGCGATGGCCAGGCTGCCCGCGACCCACACCATCAGCGGATGCGCCACCAGCTTGAATAGCGCCACGGGCACGAAGTCGCGCCGGGGCATTGGATCGTGCTCTTCCAGCGCGGCAATGTACTGGGAGCGCCAGAGCACTGCGCCGATCGTGAACAGCGCCACCGGCGATGCCGCGTCGGCGAGCAGGCTGATGGTCTGCGCCACCGGCTTCACAGGCTCGAACTGCACTGCCGATGCCGCGGCGCCCAGCAGGATCGCCCACGGCATCGGGTTGAGCGCCATGCCCTTGAGTGCCTTCATCGCGGCAACCTCGGCGCCGTGGACGTCCGCGCCGTCCAGGCGGGAGAGCGCGATGCACAGCGAGCTGGTGACCACCAGGTCGATCAGGATCGTGAGGATGGCCGGCCCGGCCGCCTGCGCGCCGAGCAGCGCGACCAGCAGCGGAACACCCATGAAGCCCGTGTTGGGGAACGCGGCCACCAGCGCGCCGAAGGACGCGTCGTTCCAGCCGATGCGCGAATTGCGGCTGGCCCAGACCACGAAGGCCACCGATGCGAGCGCGCACAGCACCCAGACGGAGGCCGCCGCCGCATCCAGCAGCTGCGCCACCGGCGTGCTGGCGCCGAAGCGATACAGCATGCAGGGCAGCGCGAAGTACAGCACGAAGGAATTGAGGCCCGGGATCGCATCGAGCGGCAGCATGCGCTGGCGCGCGGCGATGTAGCCGGCCAGGACCAGGGCGAAGAACGGGAAGGTGACCAACAGGATGTCAAGCACGGGGCGTATTGTCCTCGCAACACGCGGGGCTCACGTGTCAGGGACCTGACGCGGGGCGCCGGTATGATTCGCGGCTTCCCTCCCGCAGTACTCCCCCGCTCCTCTCCCCATGTCCGCAGGCCTGAACCTCGCGCAGCAAGAAGCTGTCAATTACATGCATGGGCCATGCCTCGTCCTGGCCGGCGCGGGCTCGGGCAAGACGCGCGTCATCACGCACAAGATCGCGCGGCTGATCCAGGCGGGGCTTGAGGCGAAGCGCATCGCGGCGATCACGTTCACCAACAAGGCTGCCGCCGAAATGCGCGAGCGGGCCAAAAGCCTGATCGGCCGCGACGCGAAGAATGTCCTGGTCTGCACCTTCCATGCGCTGGGCGTTCGCATGCTGCGCCAGGACGGCGCTGCGCTGGGCCTCAAGCCTAACTTCTCGATCCTCGACAGCGACGACGTGACGAGCATCCTCAAGGACGCGGGCGGCACGACCGACGCAGCCACCGCGCGCCAGTGGCAATGGGCGATCAGCCTGTGGAAGAACATGGGGCTGACGGCCGCCCAGGCCGAGGCCCAGGCGAAGGACGACAACGAAAAGATCACCGCGCGCGTCATGGCCCGCTATGAGGAGCGCCTCGCCGCCTACCAGAGCGTGGACTTCGACGACCTGATCGGCATGCCGCTCAAACTCCTGCAACAGCACGATGAGGTGCGCGAGAAGTGGCAGGCGCAACTGGGCCACGTGCTGGTCGACGAATACCAGGACACCAACGCCACCCAGTACGAGGTGCTCAAGCTCCTCGTAGGCAGCAAGGGCCGCTTCACGGCGGTGGGCGACGATGACCAGTCGATCTACGGCTGGCGCGGCGCGACGCTGGACAACCTCAAGCGCCTGCCGCTGGATTTTCCGCAGCTGAAGGTGGTGAAGCTGGAGCAGAACTACCGCTCCACGAGCGCGATCCTTCGCGCCGCCAACAACGTCATCGGTCCCAACCCCAAGCTGTTTCCCAAGACGCTGTTCTCCGAACTCGGCGAAGGCGAGCCGGTGCGCGTGGTGGATTGCGACAACGAGGAGCACGAGGCCGAGCGCGTGGTGGCGCGCATCCAGTCCACGCGTGCCAACGGATTGGGGCAGGAGTGGAAGGAGTTCGCGGTGCTCTACCGCGCCAACCACCAGGCCCGGGTGTTCGAGCAGCAGCTGCGCAAGGCGCAGATCCCCTACAAGGTGTCGGGCGGCCAGAGCTTCTTCGACCGCGCGGAGATCAAGGACCTGTGCGCATGGTTTCGCCTGTGGATCAACAACAATGACGATCCGGCATTCCTGCGCGCCATCACCACGCCCAAGCGCGGCATCGGCCACACCACCCTGCAGAATCTGGGCACGTTCGCAAGCAAGTATCGGCAGAGTCTGTTCGCGTCGCTGTTCTCGTCGTCGCTGGGTTCCGTGCTGCCGGGCAAGGCAGTGGGCAGCCTGCACGAGTTCGGCCGCTACGTGAACGACCTGGAGTTTCGCGCCCGCCACACCCATGGCGCGCAAGACGCACGAGCCTTCATGCTGGAGTGGCTCAAGGACATCGACTACGAGAAGCACCTGTACGACGGCGAGGAAAGCGAGAAGGTCGCCGCCGCGCGCTGGACCAACGTGCTGGAGTTCTGCGACTGGATGTCGCAGCGCGCCGGCGGTGAGATCGACGACACCGCCGGCGTCTCCATCGCCAGCGAGAAGAAGAGCCTGCTGGAAGTGGCGCAGACCATCGCCCTGCTGTCCACCATCAGTGAGCGTGAGCAGGACCAGAACGTGGTGACACTTTCGACGCTACACGCGGCCAAAGGCCTGGAGTGGCCGCACGTCATGCTGGTGGGCGTGACTGAGGGACTGCTGCCTTTCAAGCTGGGCGATGACGACAACCCCACCGGCCGCGCGGACGGGCCGATGTCCGAAGGCCTCCTGCAGCGGCTGCAGGAAGAGCGGCGCCTGATGTACGTGGGGATCACGCGCGCGCAGCGCTCGCTCGCCGTGAGCTGGACGAAGAAGCGCAAGAAGGGCCGCGAGATGATCGCCGCGCAGCCCAGCCGCTTCATCGCGGAGATGGCGCTCGCGCAGGCGACGGTGAAGGAAGACCCGCGCGAGAAACTCAAGGCCCTGCGTGCCGAGTTTGCAAAGAAGGCCCTGGACACTGCTACTGCCGCCGCCGCGGCGGGCGCCGGCAACGTGCCCGCTCAGGGGATCGGGTAGGGCCGGTCGTCCGGCGTCTCGAGCGCCCGCAGGCCTGCCCGGCGCGCGTAATGCAGTGCGTGTCTCCCGGAGAGGATCAGCCACTATAGTCCTGCCACCATGATTTGTCGCCCGATCCTGTCCGCGCTCGCCGCGGGCGCCCTGTTAGCCGGCCCCGCCACCTTCGCCGCCTCACCGTGCCCGGCCGCAGCCCAGGTCTCGCAGGGCCACCTGCTCGGCCTGTGGCGCGCCGAGTTCGAGGGCCTTCCTCGCGGCGCCACGGTGCTGATGGAAAAGCACCCCGAGGATGAAGGCCGCGTCAGCGGCATGATCAACCGCGACGGCGAACGGTCGCTGCTCGCGGGCGAGCTGGACGAAGGTGAATTCACGATGGAGGAGTCGGCCGACGGCACCCACATCAGCGCAGTGTGGACCGGCGAAGTGGCCGAAGGCTCGTGCGGCCGCGAGATTCGAGGTACCTGGCAGGAAGAAAAGGACCCGCCGCGACCCTATCCGTTCGTGCTGAGAAAGCAGTAGGCTGCACGGGTCCGCCGCGGCCATTGTCGATCGGGGTCACGGCATCCCCAACTGTCGCAGGCTCTCGATCACCCGGTCGCGGCCCTCGAGGTAGCGCGCATCTCGGCCGCGAAGGAACTTGCCGATGTCCTGGGCCTTGTAAGACGGATGACGCCGCAGGTAGTCGGCGGCCACGGCGCGTGCTTCGACCATTTCTCCGCTGCGCGCCAGCGCGGCCGCCAGCAGAACGGGCGGCGACGGCAGCGCGGGGTTCACCTGGTGGGCCAGGCGCGCTGCCGTCGCGGCCTGCGGATACTCCGCCTTCATGAAATGGCAGGTGCCGATCACGAAATGCGAAATGCCCACTCCGCTGTCGCGCGGGCCGAGCCGGATGGCGCGCGTCGCGGAATCGATGCACTCGTCGAACTGGCCCAGTGCCGCCTGCGCCAGCGCCCGCAGGTTGTACGGCGCCGGGTGGCTGGGAAATCGCTCGGTAGCCGTCGCGCTCAACATCAATTGGGCCTCCCAGTCGCCCTTGAGGTACGCCACGAACAACCTGGCGCTGTGCGTGAAGTAATGGTCCTGGTCGAGTTCGTTCAGTCGCCTGGCCGCGTCCTCCAGTCGCGACACGGCCCGATCCCGCGGGATCCAAGCAAGCGCGCCGGCCACGCCGTTGATCGTCTGGATGCCGCCCCAGGCGCGTACCGAGTGCGGGTCCAGCCGCAGCGCGGCGTCGAACCGCTCGCCCGCCAGCTTCAGGTTTTCAGGCGTGACCCCCCGGAAGTAGATGCTGAACCCTTCCATCGCAAGGTCGTCGGCACGCGCCTGCTCGGGCGCGAGGCGGGCGCTGCGCTCGCCGGTCGAGCGGTACATCTGCACACTGAGGCTGCGCGCCACCCGCCGTGCAATGTCTATCAGGGACGGGCCCAGTTCGGCGCGGTCCATCTCGAATCGTTCGGTCCAGTGCTGCGTGCCGGTCTCGCCGTCGATCATGGTGAGCCGCAGGCCCACCCGGTTAGCTTCGCGGCGCACCGAGCCCTGCACGACGTAACGCACCTGGAGCTCCCGAGCCACCGTGCGCGGATCGAGGGGCTTACCCTTGAAGGTGGCGGCCGTCTCGCGGGAAGTGACGGACGTACCTGATAACTGACCCAGCTCCGCGGTCAGGTCGCCATGCAGCGCATCGGCGAACCAGCTGCTGTCCGCGTCGCTGCCTTCTGCCGCCAGGGGCAGCACGGCGATGGAAAGGGAAGGCAGGTTGGAGACCTCCACTCGCCCGAACGGCCAGTAGAGTGCCGCCCATAGCGCCGCGGCGAGCAGGATCGCTGACAGCGCACTGCCAGCCGCCAATTTCGGATGGCGCGTCCACGGGCGGGGTTGAGTGTGCCCGGGCGCGGATGGCGCCGCCATTTCAGCGGCCAGCATGTAGCCGCGCCGCGCGACGTTGCGCACTAGCCGATGGTCAGTGTCGCCAAGGACCTTCCGGATGTCGGCGATGGCCTGCGTGAGCGAGCCTTCGCCCACCACGACGCCGGGCCAGACCGCGCGCATGAGCTCGTCTTTGGTGACCACGGTCCCGCAATGGCTGCCGAGCAGGAGCAGCACCTCGAGCGCCTGCTTGCGCAGGCCGGCGAGCCGGCCGTCCGGCGTCAGCAACTCGCCGGCCGAGAGATCGAGAACGAAACCGGAAAGCACGATGCGACCCGGGGCCGGGAGGTCCGATATCCGGTCGTTCATGCCTGCCCTCCTTGGCCTTGCCGCGTGATGGCGGCCGAGTGCCCCTACATGGTTTCAGAAAGAATTTTCCAGCTTTCGCCCTGGCGGATCCAGTATTGCCGTTTCACCGAGCCGCGGCGTTCGCCCTTGACGACCTCACCAAAGCTCACCACCATGGTGTCGGCACCTTCCATCCACTGTACGTGGGAGACTTCTTTCAGTTGGATGTCCCGGCCGCGCGCTCTTGCCAGCTCCTGTCCCACCAGCTGCCGCCAGTCAGCCACGCTCTTGCTGCCCGCCGTGAAATCCTTCGCATAGAACGCCAGCAATTGGCTCAGGTCGCCCTGTGCCTTGGTGCGCCGCCAACGTTCCAGCACTTCGGCGAAGTCGCGCTTGCGGGGTGACAAGCTGTCGGGCGTTACCCAATTCAAGGAGGACGCGATCACTACAGGCGTGCTGCGTATCTCAACGACATTCAGAATCTTCTGCAGATCAGGATTGGAGAGTACAACGCAGCCGTCCGTCGCTTTGGGTGTGCGCGCGAATTGCGCCGGCGGTGTTCCATGCAACCAGATACCTCCCCCCGTCTTGCCACGGTGCACATCGTAGGGATTGGGGTAATTGATGACCAGTCCACCACTGCCGTAAAAACTCGCGAGGGACTTTGCGTTCAGGTTTGACGTGACGTGGTAAACACCCAAAGGTGTGCGCCGATCACCTTCCACTATTTTGCCGACGCCATGCTTTCCTATCGATGCGTAGTAATCGGCCACGAGTTTCAGCCCCGAGCCGATGTTCGCGAAAACGTAAAGGCGCGCCCTGGATGTGTCGACGGCAATTGCATGGCGCGTGCTTGGCGGCAATTGCACAAACTGGGAGGGCACGGTCCCCGGTTGCGGAGGGTGTATTGCCGCTTGCATGCGCAGGCGGGCCTCTTCACGCAAGGCCACGACGGTTTCCGCCGACGTTCCCCCAAAATTGGCCGGCACGTCGCCCAAGGTCCCCACAGGGCCTGCACTGATCGCGAGGAGATCTCCGTAGGCCAGCTGGGCCAGCTGGAAATTGGGATAACGCGCGACCAGCGTCTCGGCTTCGCGCAGGGCCTGCGCAGTGCGCGATTGGCCAATCAACTTGTAGATTTCAACCAGTCGCGCTTCAGCGTCATGCGACGCCGCGACCGGAGCAGGTTTCTTGCGGACAGGCTTCTTGGCGGCTGCAGGGCTACCCAAGGACAGCAGCAATGCACCGCTCACGCACCACAAGAAGAACCATCTTTGTCTCATTCATCGCCCGCTAGACAGCCACCATCGCCCACTGGGTGCTCAGAGGTCGGTTGTTTCCCGCACGATGAGCCAGCGATTTCCAGATTTGACCAGATTGAGCACTTTTTGGCTGGATACGTTCAATTTATCGGCGCTGTAGGCCTGCTTGAACTTCGCGACGGCCTTGGGGCCGTCGACCGCGACGTGAAGGCCACTCAGCTTGACGCTGATACGGGCCTTCCCGAGGATTCGGGCACGACGCTCTTCCTCCCAGGCTTTGCGCGACTTCTTGCCCGGCGGGACGAAATCCTTGCCATAGGCATCGAGGTAGGCCTGAATGTTCTTGGCGGACCAGGCTGTTGCCCAGTGGTTGACGGCGGCCTCGACCGCCTGGGACGAGGCGGCACCCGCAACCGCGACTGGCGCGCTAGCCCCGCGCGAAGCGGCCACAGGCTCCGGCGCCGGAGCGGGCGGAGCGGGCGGAGCGGCCTGCAGCGTGGCGACGCGTGCAGGCGCCGGCGCGGCCACGGGCGTTACGGCGGCCACCTGGGGCGCCGATTTCCCGGCCGTCGGCGCAAAGAGCTCCTTGATCAACGCCAATTTAGGTTGCACGTCGGTCTGGCTCGCGTCCAGCTGCAGGGCCTTGCTGTAGGCTTGGCTTGCGAGGCGGGCATAGACGTCGCCGAGATTCGCATGCGCGGTCGCGTAGCTGGGGTTGGTCCGAATGGCGGATTCCAGCACCCCTCGTGCCTTCTCGTGTTGGCCCTGGGCCGCGTAGAGGACCGCCAGGTTGTTGTAGGGCTCGGGAAGATCCGGAAAGTCCTCGATAAGCTTGACGAACACCGCAACAGCGTCGCTATTGCGCCCCGATTCGGCAAGGATGACGCCCCGCAGGAAGCGCATTTGAAGATCGCGCGGTTTCGTGGCCAGAAATTGATCGGCCGCGGACATGGCCTCGGCGAGCTTGCCGCTGCGCAGCAATTGGCTCACTGTTGCGTGATCGGCGGCCAACGCGGATGTCGCCATGACAACGGTCGTAGCGACAATGAGTATGCGCAGGCGAAGCCATGAACAAGGACTGAATCCTGAAACTGAAAGCGCTTGCGACATTAGAACTCTCGTATCAATCGGTCAGGGATTGTAGTTCGGGCCTCAAGCGGAAGCCACCTGCCTAGACCTTCGGGTCGCTTCATCGCCTGCCCGGCTATGACGTGCCTCGCTTTGATAGCGTTGTTTGAGCATACGCAAACTCACTAACCACCCTTCGCGCCAGAATAGCCGACAGATGGACGCAAAGCTCACGTCCTGACTGCGGTCAACTTTGGATAAGTGGAGAGCTTGATTGCTGATTCGCATTTTTCTGATCAGTAGCAATCGCCTCTTGCTGGAAGGTCTTGTCGCGGTGATCGCATCACGGCCAGAACGCTTCGCGCTGGTCGGGTCGGCGGCGTCGCCAGAGGAAGCCGGATCGACGCTGGTCACTGCGGCAGCGCAGGTTATCCTGCTCGATGTTGACGACGGCCGGGGTCATATCCCTGTCCTGATTGAAGAAATAAAAGCCCAATGCGGCGCCAGGATTCTGCTTCTGACAGGTCAGGACGATGGCAGTTTGCCAGGCAGGGCTGCGGCCTTGGGCGCCCGCGGCGTGATTGATCGCCGCACCACACCCAAATTGTTGTTGCGGGCGCTGGAGAAGGTTCATGAGGGGCAACTCTGGCTCAATCGCGCCACCACGGAGCGCCTGGTCACCGGAAAGGTCTATCCGGGTGCCGATGCCGATGACCCACTCAGTGCCCCGCTGGCCTTGCTCACCGACAGGGAGCGAAAAATCCTCGCCGCCGTCGTGCACCACGGCGGCGAATCAGGCAAGGCCATTGCCTTGAAACTCCACATCGGCGAAAGCACCTTGCGGAACCACCTGACCTCGATCTACCAAAAGTTTGATGTCCCCAATCGCAATGGACTACTCGCCTATGCGGTGGAGGCCGGACTGATCGAACAACTGGTTTAGGCGACAGGCTCCCCAGACCAGGCAGTCGTCGCATCCTGGCTCTCAATCGAGAGAAACCGCCAAAAGGTCAGAGAAAGCTATGGCCAAGACCAGTAGCTTTCGGGCCTGTTGCAGGCATTGACGCGTCCTAAATTTAAACGGGTCGCAGCATCAGCGCAATGACCGACCTGCTCCGCAGGGGCAACGGCATGTCAATTGATACAGCGCTGAGCGAACTGCCACGACCCCAACTTTGAAGGAAAGAAAATGGACTACTCAACAAAAAACACGTTCTTGCTGCGAGATCTCGATGGCGATGCCACCTACCTCACGGGCAAGGGGAAAACGGCTTCGATTGTTTCCGAAACGATCTACCCGACGGTAGTGAGTGAGGGTGAAGACTCGTACTCGTACTGGGACATCCATGCCGGCGCCGCAGACGACCTGATTGATGCAAGGGGAAGCACCAACTACGCCTATCTATATGGGGATATCGGCAACGACACCATCTATGGCAGCACAGGCTACTTCAACCACATCGAAGGCGGCGACGGCAACGACCTGATTGACGCGCGCCTGGTTGGCAGCATGAACCAGTACCCCTCGGGCCGCGCCGAACTGCTCGGCGGAGCAGGCGCCGACACCCTCTATGGCGGTTGGGGCGAAGACTTCATTGACGGCGGGGCGGGCCGGGACATCATCGATGCGGGCGCCGGCAGCGACTGGGTCGTCTACGACGCCACCGATCTCCGGGTGGAGGGCGACGGCGGACACGACACGATCGATGCGTCCTCGGCCGCGGCGACCAATGTGCGAAGCGGCAAAGGTGTCACGATCGACTTGAGTTCCAACCGGGATATCTTTTTCAATTTCGAAGACGTCATTGGCAGCAATTTCAACGACACGCTGACGGGGGACAATGCCGACAACCGCTTCGACGGGGGCGCTGGCAATGACACCATCAAGGCGGGTGGCGGCAATGATTTTGTGGTGTACGACCCCAACGACACATCGGTCGATGGTGGTTTTGACTGGGACGTGATCAGTGGCGAGGATTCCCCAGTCGGGATGAATCTCGACCTCACCACGACCCACCGCAACTTCGAAACCGTGGACGGCAGCCGCTTCGATGACGTCATCAAAGGAGACAGCAATAACCAAACCATCTACGGCAACGACGGCGACGATGTCATTGATGGTGGCGTCGGCTATGACTACATCCATCCCGGCTATGGAAACGACACCTGGATTTACGACGCCGCCGACGAAGTGTATGAATATTTCGATGACTACGACGGTGCAGGACCCTACGGCGGCGGCATCGACACGATCGACGCATCGACAGCCGCCGACCCGGTGGTGATCGACTTGTCTTATTACCAGTACCGCGGCTTTGATAACCTCATCGGCAGCGCGGGGGGCGATGCACTGACGGGCAGTAGCTGGGACAACGTCATCGAAGGCGGCGCCGGGGCAGACATCATCAATGGCGGTGGGTCAATCAACTTGGGCGATACAGCCAGCTACGCGGGCAGTCCCGCTGCCGTGACGGTTAACCTGGGTACGGGCACGGGCAGCGGTGGTGATGCCGAGGGCGACCAGCTGTCGAATATCAATATCGTGCTTGGATCGCAGTTTGACGACGTCTTGACGGGCAATGCGCTCACCAACTTCCTGGAGGGCGGTGCGGGCGCCGACCAGCTCGACGGAGGCGGCGCGAGTGAAGTCCCGGACTTTGCCAGTTATGCGGGAAGCACCGCAGGTCTCACGGTCAGCCTGGCCAACCCGAGCCTCAATACCGGCGATGCCGCGGGCGATAGCTACACCAACATTGGGGGCTTGCTCGGAACGGCGTTCGATGACGTCCTCATCGGCGACGACCAGGACAACTTCATCATTGATGGCACGTTGTTATACGCTCCGTACATGGGCTTCGGCCAGGGTGATGACTGGATCGACGGCGGCGCGGGTGTTGACCGGATCATGACCGGAGCGGGCAATGACACCGTCGTGTACGACGCGGACGATGGTTCGATTTATGACGAGGGCGGCCGGGATCCAGCCGGCAACTACGTCAACACCTTTGACACGGTTGACGCATCGTCGGCGACCTCTGGTGTCACCATCAGCCTGGAGGCGAACTACAACGGCTTCGACAGGATCATCGGTAGTTCGTTTGCGGACAGCCTGACCGGCAGCAGCGCTGACGATGTTTTCGAAGGCGGGCCGGGCGCTGACAGCCTGAACGGCGGCTGGGGCGGATCGGATACGGCAAGCTACATTGGAAGTGCCGAGGCGGTGATGGTTAGCCTTGCCAGCATTGATGTCCCTGACGGCCTCGGGGCTGGCGGCGATGCGACGGGCGACAGCTTCACGTCCATTGAAAACTTGATCGGCTCCAACTTCGACGACGGCCTTTACGGCAACTCCGATGACAACGTGCTCGAAGGCGGGGCTGGCGGGGACGTACTCGTCGGCAACGAGGGCCTCGATGCCGCAAGCTACATTGGCAGCGCCGCGGCAGTCACGGTCAACCTGGGTACGGGCACGGGCAGTGGCGGCGATGCAACGGATGACACTTTGATGTTGATCGAAAACCTGATCGGCTCCAACTTCGACGACGCGCTGACCGGCGACGCTGGCAACAACCGCATCGAAGGTGCGGGAGGCGCCGACGACATGTTCGGTGGCGCAGGGCGGGACGCCTTCGCCTACAAGTCGTTCTCCGATTCGGTCGAGCTCCAGATGGACAATATCCACGACTTTGCGTGGGGCTCGAGCGGTGACGTCATCGACTTCACCGCGCTGCAGACGAACTGGTACGTCGATTTGGCGTACTACACGACCGCGTTTTCCAGCTTCACCGAAATCAAGGCAGAAGCTGAAGATGTACTCAGCAACTGGAGAGAGATCTTTGTCGCCACCGATGGGACCGACACCTATGTGTTCATGAACACATCGGGTGACTACAACTACGATGCAGGCAATGACTTGCTCATCAAGTTGATGGGTGTGAATGACCTGACCACGCTCAGCGCCGATAATTTCTACAACGGTGGCTATGTGTTTACTGAAAATCTAGGCTGATCACGCTAGCCGCTTGGCTGCAGAAGCCCTGCCTCCTGAACCAGGCAGGGCCTCTTGCGCCGCGGACGCGCGCCTGACCCATGAACATCAGTGACATGCTCGAAAGCCAGGCTGCGGCGCTCGGCCCGGCGTCGGCCATCATTCTGCAAGATCGCAAACTGACATTCGAGGAGTTGAACGCCCGGGTCTGGCAGCTTGCCGGTCAGCTGCGCCGCTGCGGCGTGGGCCGCGGGGATGTGCTTGCGCACACCTTCGATAGCGAGTTGGACCTGTTCTGTTGCATGATGGCCAGCGCCAGAATCGGCGCCACGGTGTTCAGCCTGCCGTTGAACACGCCGCTCCTGAAACGCCAGCAGCTGCTGCAACAGGTTCGGGCGCGACATCTGGCAACCGACATGGCCGGCCTGCAATTCAGCGGAATCTCGAGGATTCTCATTGGCTCGGAGGGTGAGCGCGTGCACGCCACGGTGCCGGAGCCCGGGTTGAAAGATGAGGACCCGACGGCGCCGTGGATCATCGTGAGCGGGTCGGGCTCGACCGGCCGCGCCAAGCTCCTGCCGATCACGCACCGTCAGCAATGGGCGCGCATGAAAGCCGGCCAAGGCTTGTTCCCTTATGCGGCAAGGGATGTATTTGCATCGCTCATCCCGCTGGACTTCTACACAACCAAGATGCGCTTCCTCGAAGCGCTCACCAAGGGCACACCCTTTGTCCTGCACGACAAGAATTGCCGAGGCGTTGCGGACCTGGTCGACAGATTTAAGGTGACGGCGCTCTATGGCACGGTGATGCATGCCGAACAGTTGCTGCAGTCGCTGCCCGCGAGCACCCAAGCCGCCATGGAGTCACTCACCGCCCTGATGCTGATTGGCTCGACCGTTTCGGCCAATTTGCGCCACCGCATCCGTGAGAGGCTGTGCTCGCGGTTGTGCGTGCTCTACGGCACGAACGAGAGCGGCACCCTGTGCGCAACGGAATGGCAGGACGTCTACCAGGTGTCTGGAACGGTAGGGCGGCCGCACAGCGGCTTCCGGCTGGAAGTTGTCGATGAACATGACGTGGCGGTGCCCGCCGGGCAGCCTGGCCATGTTCGCATCCAGAGCGGGGCGATGATTGATGGCTACCTCGACGACGAGCTTGCCACAGCCAGGGCATTCAGAAATGGCTGGTTCTACCCCGGCGACCTGGGCAGGCTCACGCCGGACGGTCAGTTGATTCACCTGGGCCGCAGCGACGACATGATGATCGTCAACGGCATCAACATCTACCCGGCAGAAATTGAACGAGTGCTGACGGCGCACCCCGCCGTCTGGGAGGCGGCGGCCATGCCGCTGAAACATGGGGTGCACCAGGACATACCGGTCTGTGCCGTGACACTGGTCGAGGGCGCGCGCGTTGATGCGCAGGCGCTGCTGTCGTTCGCGCGCGAGCGCTTGGGTGCGTACGCCCTGCACCAGGTGGTGATGCTTGACCGCATCCCACGCAACGACCGGGGCAAGCCGGATCGCGAGGCGCTGAAGGCTTCCATTGCCCTGCGGCTCGGCCGGTTGGCGGATGCCGGCAGACCCCGGGTGGTGGCATCAGGCATGCCGATGGTGTCGCCGGAAGCAAGGCAAATGCAGAGGCCTTTCACGATTGCGTTTGACGTTCCGCAACGGGTGGATCTGGCACGGCTCGATGCCTGGCTTGCCGAAGCGCTGCAAATCGACCCGGCGGCAGTGCAGGAGTCGGCACATTCTTGCGGACCATTCGAGGCCGGTGCAAGCGGCGCTGGGCGCTGGTTGTCGCGCTGCCTGCTGCTCGCGCGCGCGCTGCTGCAGGCTGCGCGCATCCCCGTCTTCGACCCGCCGGAAATCAGATCCATCGAACCCATGGGCGGCGCCAGCACGAGCTGGCAAGGCCAGGTGACGCTGGCCCGGATCGATCATCTGCCGCGCGCGGCTTACGAGACGGCGATCAATGCCGCCTTCAGGCTCGGGGCATGGGCGAACGAGCATGAATTGAACGACGAAAATCTGAAGGGTTTCTACACCCTCATCGAAGACCCGATCGTCGCGCGGCTGTCGCGCATGCTGTTGACGGGCAAGTCCACCATGCCGGTGCTTCAGGCTGCGCGTGCCAAAGGGGTGCCGTTTCGGCATCTTGGCCTTGGCGTATTCCAGCTGGGCTGGGGCGAGCGGGCCCGGTGCATCGACCGCAGCACCACGGTGCTCGACTCGGCGATGGGCGCCAAGCTGTCGCAGGACAAGGTGGCCACCGGGGGCTTGCTGCGGTCGGCAGGCCTGCCCGCCGCAGTGCACGCCGTGGCGGCAACCTATGACGCCGCCCGCCGCGCTGCGCGGCGCATCGGCTGGCCGGTGGTCGTCAAGCCGATAGACCGCGACCGCGGCGAAGGCGTCGCCGTCGACGTGGCCGACGATCAGCTTCTGCAGGCGGCCTTCGATGAGGCCGTTCGCCATTCCAAGACCAAGCAGGCCATCATTGAACAGCAGGTGGAAGGTGTTTGCCACCGCCTTTTTGTCAAGGATGGCCAACTGCTCTATGCGGTCAAACGCATGCCGATGTCGGTGACCGGCAATGGAAGGCAGACCGTTGCCGAACTGGTGGCCCGGGAATTCGAAACGCAGCAGCGCCTGCCGCCATGGACCCGTTCGGCCATCAGGCCGCTGGACGCGATGGCGCTGGCCGCCATGGCCGCAGCAGGATTCACGGCGTCTTCCATACCAGGCGATGGCACGAGGGTGCCTTTGCGCAGGATCGAATCGACCGAGTGGGGGGGCGTGGATGAGGAGGTGACACAGCGCATCCATCCCGAGAACCTCAGGGTGGCGCTGGCCGCATCGGCCCTGTTCGGACTGAATGTTGCCGGAATCGACATCATCAGCCAGGACATCAGCCGACCCTGGCATGAGAATGGGGCGATCATCAACGAGGTGAACTTCGCACCCCTGCTAGGCGGGGCCGAGATATCGCGGCAGCATGTACCGGCTTTTCTGGACAGCCTGATTCAAGGCGACGGACGGATTCCAGTCGAGGTGTTTGTGGGCGGCGAGAACGCTTTTCGCGCCGCTACGGCGCGTTGGCACTCGCTACGGTCCGGGGGGGTCCGTGCGGCGCTGACGAATGGCAAAGAAACATTTTCGGCATCCGGTGAGTCATGGCCCATGCCGTTCGGGAGCGTGTACCAGGTCACGCGTGCATTGACGCTCTCGCCGCTGGTCGCCGCCTTGGTGGTGGCGATATCCGCCGATGATTTCCTGCGCCTGGGCCTGCCACTTGAAACAGTGGATGCGGTCACAAAGGTGGATGACGCTCCAACTGCCCAGGCCGCCTGAGGCATTGGCGCCTCGCTGGCCGAGCGTGTGATCGCGCGGTCACACCGTCATCTCGTATTCCACAGTGACGGGCGCGTGGTCGGAGAACTTCTCCGTCCTGTAGATCGCCTCCGCGCGCGCCAGCCGGGCAACCGCGGGCGTGGCCAGGTGATAGTCCAGTCGCCAGCCCACGTTGTTCAGGTAGGCTTGGCCCCTGTTGCTCCACCATGTGTAACACTCCTCGGTGGTATCGGGCTTCAGGTGGCGATATACGTCGACCAGGCCCGTTTCGTCCAACAACTTTGTCATCCACGCCCGCTCCTCGGGCAGGAAACCGCTGTTCTTGCGGTTGCTGCGCCAGTTCTTCAGGTCTTGCTCGCGGTGCGCGATGTTGACATCGCCGCACAGAATGAAATCCCGCTCGCTCTTCAGGCGTGCCAGGTGCGGATCGAGTTCCGCGAGGAACCGGAACTTCGCCTGTTGCCGTTCCTCGCCGGAAGATCCGCTCGGAAAGTAACAGCTGATCACGGAAAACTTGCGATGAGGCGTGTCGAAGCGCAGTTCCACGTAGCGCCCCTCGGCGTCGAATTCGCGCGAGCCATAGCCGACCAGGACGTCGCTGGGAGCCTGTTTGCTGTACGCCGCCACGCCGGAATACCCCTTTTTCTCTGCGAAGTGGAAGTAGCCCTTCAGGCCCGCCATCTCCTCGAAGCGGCCCTCCACGTCTGCCGCCTGGGCCTTAACCTCCTGCAGGCAAATACAATCCGGCTTGGTTCTTGCAAGCCAGGCTTCCACGCCCTTGGTTGCAGCCGAACGGATGCCGTTCAAGTTAAGGCTGGTCAATCTGAACAAGGATTTCTCCATGACGGTCAAAGAGGCGGGCCAGGATAGTCTGGCCCAGGATTTCGTGCAGTTCTCGGTGGATTCCGGCGTGCTGCGCTTTGGCCAGTTCAAGACCAAGGCGGGACGCCTGTCGCCCTACTTCTTCAACGCCGGCCTGTTCGACGACGGCGCCAAGCTCGGTCGGCTGGCGCAATTCTATGCACAGCGCATCCTGGCTTCGGGCATCGAGTTCGACATGATCTTCGGGCCCGCCTACAAGGGCATCCCCCTGGCCGCTGCCGTTGCGATCGAACTCGCGCGCCTGGGCCGCAATGTGCCCTACGCGTACAACCGCAAGGAAGCCAAGGACCACGGTGAAGGCGGCTCACTGGTGGGCGCGCCGGTTCGCGGGAAGGTGCTGATCGTGGACGACGTCATGTCGGCGGGGACGGCGGCGCGCGAATCGATAGCGATCATCCAGGCCGCCGGCGCCACCCCGCATGCGGTCGCGATCGCCCTCGACCGGCAGGAGAAGGCGACGGAAGGCGGGCGCGACGTCGACCACAGCGCCGTGCAGTACGTGCGTGACCAATTGGGGCTCAAGGTATGCGCGATCGCGCGCCTGGCCGATCTACTCCAGTATCTCGAAAAGCACAGTGGCGACAGCCTGGGCGAGCACCATGAAAAAGTGCTCGAATATCGCCGGCGCTACGGGGTCGAATAAGGAAGCAACGTGCAGGCATCCTTGGTGCGCCATCTCGCTGCGGGGTTCCTCTGGGGCGGCGTGTTGGCGCAGGCTTCGGCGCAGGGTATCTATACGTGCGTCGATGCGAAGGGTCGCAATCTGACCGCCGACAGGCCGATCGCCGAATGCATGGATCGTGAGCAGAGAGAGCTCACTCCCGGCGGCACCGTCAGACGCAAGATCGGCCCCGTCCTCACCGCTGCGGAACGCGCCGCCGAGGAGGAGAAAGCGCGCAAGGCCGCCGAGGAACGAAACCGCCTGGCCGAGGAAAAGAAGCGCGAACGCGTGCTGCTGGGGCGCTATCCGACCAAGGCCGCCCATGACAAGGAGCGCGCCACGGCGCTGGTGGTCGCGGACGATGCCATCGCCGCGGCGAAGAAGCGCACCAGTGAACTAGATGCGCAGCGAAAGAAGCTGGACGTCGAGCTGGAGTTCTACAGGGGCGACATGTCCAAGGCGCCCGCGCCGCTGAAGCGCCAGATCGAGGAAAACCAGCACCACGCCGAAGCGCAGGAACGCTTCATCGCCAACCAGAACAACGAGAAGAAGCGCATCAACGCGCGTTTCGACGAGCAGCTCGCCAAGCTCAGGCTGCTGTGGGCGCAGCGTGCTGAATCTGCCGTCGCGGCGGTGGGCGCGGCGCCCGCGTCGGCTGCGAAGCATTAACGCATCTCGTCATTGCGGGCTCGACCCGCAATCCATGGCTTCGAACGCCTGGATGCCGGATCAAGTCCGGCATGACAGTCACGAGACCAGCTTCTTCTTCAGCAACTCGTTGACCTGCGCAGGGTTCGCCTTGCCCTTGCTGGCCTTCATGGCCTGGCCTACCAGGGCATTGAAAGCCTTGTCCTTGCCGGCCTTGCACTGCGCGACGTTGTCGGGGTTGGCGGCGATCACCTCGTCGATGATTTTTTCCAGCGCGCCGGTATCGTTCATCTGCTTGAGGCCCTTGGCCTCTATGACGGCGTCGACGTCAGTGGCTTCACCGCTCCACAGCGTGTCGAACACCTGTCGGGCGGCGTTGTTGGAGATCGTGCCGTCGGCGATGCGCTGGATCAGCGCTGCGAGCAGGGCGGCTGTGACGGGCGCCTCCTCGATCGCGCCCTCGCCGGCGTTGATGCGCCGCGAGAGTTCGCCCATGATCCAGTTGCTCGCCAGCTTGGGCTGACCGCTGGCCTTCGCCGCGGCTTCGAAGTAAGCGGCCATTGCCTTGCTCTGCGTCAGCGTCGTCGCGTCGTACTCCGGCAGGCCGTAGTCCTTGACGAAGCGCGCGGCCATCACGCGCGGCAGTTCCGCCATCTCACTGCGCACGCGCTCGACCCACTCGGGCGCCACCACCAGCGGCGGCAGGTCCGGGTCGGGGAAATAACGGTAATCGGCAGCGTCTTCCTTGGTGCGCATCGCGCGCGTTTCGCCGGTGTCCGGATCGAACAGCACGGTGGCCTGCTGGATCGCGCGGCCGTCCTCGATTTCCTCGATCTGCCAGCGGATCTCATAGTCGATCGCCTGCTGCATGAACTTGAAGCTGTTCAGGTTCTTGATCTCGCGGCGCGTGCCCAGTGGCTCGCCGGGCTTGCGCACCGACACGTTCGCGTCGCAGCGGAACGAGCCTTCCTGCATGTTGCCGTCGCAGATGCCGATCCACGTGACGATCTTGTGCAGCTCTTTCGCATACGCCACGGCCTCGTCGGACGAGCGCATGTCGGGTTCGGTGACGATCTCCAGCAGCGGCGTTCCGGCGCGATTCAGGTCGATGCCCGACTGCCCGACGAAGTCCTCGTGCAGCGACTTGCCGGCGTCTTCCTCGAGGTGCGCGCGCACGAGGCGAACGGACTTCTTTTCATCGCCGAGATAAAACTCGACCACGCCGCCTTGCACCACCGGGATCTCGTACTGGCTGATCTGGTAGCCCTTGGGCAGGTCCGGGTAGAAATAGTTCTTGCGCGCGAAGATGCTCTTCGGTGCGATGGTTGCGTTGACGGCCAGGCCGAATTCGATTGCACGCTCGACGGCGCCCTTGTTCATCACCGGCAGCGTGCCGGGCAACGCGAGGTCCACCGCGCAGGCCTGCGTGTTGGGCTCGGCGCCGAACGCCGTGGGCGCGCGGCTGAAGATCTTCGATTGCGTGGACAGCTGGGCGTGCGTCTCGAAGCCGATGACGACTTCATAGCCCTGAATGAGTTTTGCGTTCATTTCTCGTCAACCCGGAACATCAGAATCCCTCCGGCTTGCGAAGGTGGAAGTCGGTGGCCTGCTGGAAGCGATGCGCGGCATTGAGCAGCTTGCTCTCCGCACAATAGTTGCCGAGCAGCTGCAATCCCACCGGCATATGGTCCGCGCCGAAGCCGCAGGGAATGCTCATGCCCGGCAGGCCGGCGAGCGAGCCGGGCAGCGTGAAGATGTCGGCCAGGTAATCGGCCAGCGGGTCGTTGCCATGCTCGCCGAGCTTCCACGCCACCGTCGGTGCGACCGGGCCGGCGATCAGGTCGCACTGCTTGAACGCCTGCTGGAAATCGTCCGCGATCATGCGGCGGATCTTCTGCGCCTGCAGGTAATACGCGTCGTAGTAGCCGTGCGAGAGCACGTAAGTGCCGATCATGATGCGGCGCTTGACTTCGTCGCCGAATCCTTCGGCGCGCGTCTTCTTGTACATGTCCAGCAGGTCGGCGTATTGCTTCGCGCGGTGGCCGAACTTCACGCCGTCGAAGCGCGAGAGGTTGGACGACGCTTCGGCCGGCGCAATGATGTAGTACACGGGTATGGCGAGCTCGGTGCGCGGCAGCGAGACCTCGACCAGCTTCGCGCCGAGCTTCACGTATTGCGCGAGCGCGGCGTCGATCGCCGAACGGACATCGTTCGAAAGCCCCTCGCCGAAAAACTCCTTGGGCACGCCAATGCGCAGGCCCTCGATCGATGCGTTCAACGACTTCGTGAAGTCCTCGGCGGGCACGTCCAGGGAAGTCGAGTCGCGGTCCGGGTCGGGGCCGCACATGGCCGACAGCAGCATCGCGCAGTCTTCGGCCGTGCGCGCCATCGGGCCTGCCTGGTCGAGGCTGGAGGCGAACGCGATCATGCCGTAGCGCGACGCGCGGCCATAGGTCGGCTTGATGCCGGTGATGCCGCAGAACGATGCCGGCTGGCGGATCGAGCCGCCGGTGTCGGTGCCGGTGGTTGCGGGCGCGAGGCGCGCTGCCACGGCCACCGCGCTGCCACCCGACGAGCCGCCGGGAATGCGCGAGGTGTCCCAGGGGTTCTTCACCGGATGGAAGGCGGAATTTTCGTTGGACGAACCCATCGCAAACTCATCGCAATTGAGCTTGCCCAGCGTCACCACGCCGGCCGCCGCGAGCTTGCTCACGACCGTCGCGTCGAACGGCGAGCGGTAGCCTTCCAGCATCTTCGAGCCGGCAGTGCTCGGGAAATCCTGCGTGACGAAGATGTCCTTGTGCGCCATGGGCACGCCCAGCAGGGCCGCCTTGTCACCGGCAGCGATGCGTTCGTCGGCGGCGAGCGCGTGGGAAAGTGTTACGTCTTCGTTGGTGGCCAGGTAGGCTCCCAGCGATTCATGTGCCTTGGCGCGTGCGAGGTAGTGTTTCGCTGTCTCGACGGCGGAGACTTCACGGGCGGCCAACTTCGCGGCGAGCTGCGCCACCGTCAATTCGTGCAGCTGGCTCATTCGATCACCTTGGGAACCAGGAAGAGGCCCCTTTCGACAGCAGGCGCGCTGCGTTGGTTCGCCTCCCGGTTGTCCGACTCGCTGGCGACATCCTCGCGCAGGCGCAGCGCGACGTCCTGGATGGCGGCCACCGGGTGCGAAAGCGGCTCGATGCCGGAGGTATCCACAGCACGCATCTTTTCCACGATGTCGAAGAAACCGTTGATTTGGGTCAGCATGCGCTCGCTCTCGGAAGGATTCAGCTCCAACCGGGCAAGATTGGCAATCCGGGCGATGTCTTGGGAGGTCAATGCCATGGCGGGGAAATCAGGTGTAAACGCGACAATTTGGCCCGCACAGGGCCAGTTATTCACAGGGGATCGGGTATTATCCCGCCTTTAGTGCAGTGGCCGCGAAAGCGGCCTTTTTCGCAGAAGAAACGAGGACTTCCTGATGTTCGGAGCTTTCCGAAGCTATTTCTCGACCGACCTGGCGATCGACCTGGGCACGGCCAACACCCTGATCTTCGTGCGCGACAAGGGCATCGTCCTCGACGAACCGTCCGTGGTGGCGATCCGCCATGAAGGCGGACCCCAAGGCAAGAAAACCATCCAGGCCGTCGGCCACGAGGCCAAGGCGATGCTGGGCAAGGTCCCCGGCAACATCGAGGCGATTCGCCCGATGAAGGACGGCGTGATCGCCGACTTCACCGTCACCGAGCAGATGCTCAAGCAGTTCATCAAGATGGTCCACCCCCGGTCCATCATGCGGCCGTCCCCGCGCATCATCATTTGCGTGCCCTGCGGCTCGACCCAGGTGGAGCGCCGCGCCATCCGCGAGTCGGCGCTCGGCGCCGGCGCGCGTGAGGTGTACCTGATCGAGGAACCGATGGCGGCCGCGATCGGCGCGGGCCTGCCTGTGTCCGAAGCATCCGGTTCGATGGTCGTCGACATCGGCGGCGGCACGACGGAAGTCGGCGTCATTTCGCTGGGCGGCATGGTCTACAAGGGCAGCGTGCGCGTGGGCGGCGACAAGTTCGACGAAGCGATCATCAGCTACATCCGCCGCAACTACGGCATGCTGATCGGCGAGCCGACCGCGGAGATGATCAAGAAGAACATCGGCTCGGCTTTCCCGGGCAGCGAAGTCAAGGAAATCGAAGTGAAGGGCCGCAACCTCTCCGAGGGCGTGCCGCGCAGCTTCACCATCTCTTCCAACGAAATCCTGGAAGCGCTGACCGACCCGCTGAACAACATCGTGTCGGCCGTGAAGAACGCGCTGGAAAACACGCCCCCTGAACTCGGCGCCGACATCGCGGAGCGCGGGATGATGCTCACCGGCGGCGGCGCGCTGCTGCGCGACCTCGACCGCCTGCTGGCCGAGGAGACGGGCCTGCCCGTGCTGGTGGCCGAAGACCCGCTGACCTGCGTCGTGCGCGGGTGCGGCATCGCGCTGGAGCGCATGGAACGCCTCGGCTCGATCTTCACCAGCGAATAACCGTCGGACGCAGCGATGCCACTCGGTACGCTGGACAGGAATCCACCGCCCTTCTTCAAGCAGGGCCCCTCCTCCCTGTCCAAGCTCATGGTGTTCAGCGCGCTCGCGGTGTTCCTGATGGTGGCCGACACGCGCTTTCGCGTCGGCCAACCAGTACGCGCGGTGGTGGCGACGGTGCTGTACCCGGTGCAGTGGCTGGCCATGCGCCCGGTGTTCCTGTTCCGCTATGGCGGGCAGTACTTCGAATCGCTCGCGAGCGCCCAGTCCTCCGAGGCGGCAGCGCGGGCCAAGCTGGCCCTGCAGTCGCAGCGCGCCAACCAGGTCGAGCAATTGGCGCTGGAGAACGAGCGCCTGCGCAAGCTCCTGGCACTGCGCGAACGCGTGACGGTTCCCGGCGACGCCGCCGAGGTGCTGTACGACGCGGCGGATCCGTACACGCGCAAGGTCATCATCGACAAGGGCCTCGCGCAAGGCATCGAACCGGGCTCGCCGGTGATCGACGAGTCCGGCGTGCTGGGCCAGGTCACCCGCGTGCACCCCCTGATCAGCGAAGTGACGCTGGTGACCGACCGCGAGCACGCCATCCCCGTGCTCAACGTGCGCACTGGCGCGCGCAGCGTGGCCTACGGCGACCCTGCCGCGACCGGTTTCCTGGAACTGCGCTTCATGGCCGCCAACGCCGACGTGCAGCCGGGCGACCTGCTCACGACCAGTGGCGTGGACGGTGTGTACCCGCCCGGCTTGCCGGTCGCGCGTGTGAACAAGGTGGAACGCCGCGCCGATGCCGGCTTCGCGCGGATCACCTGCTCGCCCCAGGCGCTGGTGGACGGCGCGCGGCACGTGATGGTGCTCAAGGCCGGCGCCGCCAACCTCCCGCCGCGCGCCACCGCCGAGGATGCGGCCCCCCTGAAGAAGGGAGCGAGGCCCTTGAGATGATCATGCGCCCGGGTCAGCAGCTGTTGCTGCCGGCCAATCCCTTCTTCATCTGGGGCAGCCTGCTGCTGGCGCTGGTCGTCAATTTGCTGCCGCTCGGCCGCGTGCCCTGGATGCCCGACGTGATGGCCCTGGTGCTGGTGTTCTGGAGTGTCCACCAGCCCCTGCGCGTGGGCATCGGCGCCGCCTTCGTCTTCGGGTTGGCCATGGACGTGCACCAGACGGCGCTGCTGGGGCAGCACGCGTTGGCCTACACGGCGCTGAGCTTTTTTGCCATCACGATCCACCGGCGCCTGCTGTGGTTCAGCGTGCCGTCGCAGGCCGTGCAGGTACTGCCGCTGTTCGTCGCCGCCCACGCGATCGAGCTGGCCGTGCGGATGCTGGCGGGAGGCATCTTTCCCGGGTTCAGCGCGCTGCTGGCCCCGCTGATCGAGGCCCTGCTGTGGCCGGTCGTCAGCGTGGCGCTGCTGGCGCCCCAGCGGCGCGCGCCCGACCCCGACGCCAACCGGCCCCTGTAGAACTTTGCGCCCGCCGCCGAGTCGCACAGTCTCCATCCCCACCATGCACACTTTGAAGCAATGACCGAACTGCGCAATGTCGAAGCCGACCTCTCGCGTTTTCGCGTGCGCGTCTTCATCGCCAGCATCGTCGTGCTGGTGGCGTTCCTGCTGCTGGCCAGTCGGCTGGTGTACCTGCAGGTGTTGCGGCACGCCGACCTGAACGAGCAGGCCGAGAGCAACCGCACGTCGATCGTCCCGGTCGTGCCTAACCGTGGGCTGATCCTGGACCGAAACGGCATCGTTCTGGCCACCAACTACTCGGCCTACACGCTGGAAATCATGCCCTCGCGCCTCACGACCAGCCTGGACAAGACGATCGAGGCGCTGTCCCAGGTGATTGACATCCAGCCGCGCGACAAGCGCCGATTCAAGAAGCTGCTGGAAGAATCCAAGAGCTTCGAGTCGCTGCCCATCCGCACGCGCCTGACCGACGAGGAGGTGGCGCGCTTCGCTGCGCAGAGCTACCGCTTCCCCGGTGTGGACATCAAGGCGCGGCTGTTTCGCAGCTACCCCTATGGTGAGCTGGCCAGCCACGTCATTGGCTACATCGGGCGGGTGAACCAGTCCGAGAAAAAGCTGATGGAGGACTGGCCCGAGGACAAGCAGGCCAACTACCGCGGCACGGAGTACATCGGCAAGCTGGGCATTGAACAGAGCTATGAAGATCAGCTGCATGGCCTTACGGGGGTGGAGCAAGTCGAGACCTCGGCAGGCGGGCGGGCCGTCCGCAAGCTGGCCAGCAACCCGGCGACGCCCGGCAATACGGTCGTGATGTCCATCGACATCAAGCTGCAGAAGCTCGTCGAGGACCTGTACGGCGAGCGCCGCGGCGCGATGGTGGCGCTGGACCCCAAGACCGGCGAGGTGCTGGCCTTCGTCAGCAAGCCCACGTTCGACCCGAACCTGTTCGTGGACGGCATCGACAGCGAGAACTGGGTTGCGCTCAACGAGTCGCTGGACAAGCCGCTGCTCAACCGCGCGCTGCGCGGCACCTACGCGCCTGGCTCGACCTACAAGCCCTTTATGGCATTGGCCGCGCTGGAGACCGGCAAGCGCACGCCGCAGCAATCGATCTCCGACCCCGGCTTCTTCATGTTCGGCGGCCATCGCTTCCGCGACGACAAGGAGGGCGGCCACGGCGTCGTGGACATGTACAAGTCGATCGTGCATTCCTGCGACACCTACTACTACGTGCTGGCCAACGACATGGGCGTGGATCTGATGCACGACATGCTGGGCCGCTACGGCTTCGGGGAGTTGACAGGCATCGACATCCAGGGCGAATCGCGGGGACTGCTGCCCTCCACCCGCTGGAAACGCGCGGCGTACCGCAAGCCCGAACAGCAGAAATGGTATGCGGGCGAGACGATCTCGCTGGGCATCGGCCAGGGTTACAACAACTTCACCATGCTGCAGTTGGCGCTTGCGACCGGCACGGTGGCCAACAATGGCGTGAAAATGAAGCCCCACCTGGTGCAGAAGGTGCTGGACGTACAGACGCACGCGCCGACGGCGACGGCAGTGCACCAGACCATCGGGGAGCGCGTCGCCAAGCCGGAGAACATCGCCATCATCCGCAATGCGCTGGTGGGCGTGAACATCGAGGGCACCTCGGCCCGGTCATTCCTGAAGGCACCCTACACGAGCGGTGGCAAGACGGGGACGGCGCAGGTGATCGCGATCAAGCAGGGCGAAAAATACAACGCATCGCAGATCGACGAGCGGCATCGTGACCATGCGCTGTTCATCGCCTACGCGCCCGCGGAGGACCCGAAGATCGCCGTGGCCATGATCGTGGAAAACGCCGGCTTCGGCGCGCAGAACTCCGCGCCGATTGCGCGGCGCGCCTTCGACTACTGGCTGCTCGGCCTGTACCCGAGCGAGGAAGACATCGCCGCCGTCAGGCTGGGCAAGGCGACGACGCCCATCGGCAAGCAGCGCCCCGTGGCCGAGGTGCCATGGACGCTGCCGGGTGTCATGGCGCCGGCCGCGCCCGCGGCCGGCGCCGCATCGGCTGCCATGGCCGCCGTGCCGGTGGCGGCGACGGTGCCGACCGCAGTGCCGGCGCCGGGCGTTTCCACCCCGCCGGCCTTCCCTGCCGCCCGCGCGGCGAGCCGCTAGGACGACAGCGGGGCGCTATCGCCTTCGCGTCAAGAAACGCGGCTCATAAGCCAGCGGCCGACCTCGTTGGGCATGGTGCGAACATGGCCCGGCAATCTGCCGTCGGGAAACCCCACGTGGCCGCCCTGGCGCGGCTGCCAGAGCGTGACGAAGGCGCCGACTTCGCCTTGCGCGGGCAGGCTGGACGCGGGAACGAAGGGGTCATTCAATGCGTTGAGCACGAGGGCCGGGATCCGGATTCGGTGCAGGTGCGGCTTGGCCGACGCGCGCGCGTAATAGTCATCCGCGTTGCGAAAGCCATGCAGCGGCGCGGTAAAGATGTCGTCGAATTCGTAGAGGTCGCGAGCGGCCATCAGCCGTGCCTCGTCGAACAGGCCGGGGTGCTGCTTCAGCTTGGCCAGCGCCTTGGGCTTCATGCTGCGCAGGAACATGGTTGTATACACGAGGCGGTTGAAGCCGCGCCCGATCGCCTGCGAGCCGGCCGCGAGGTCGATCGGCGAACACACTGACGCGATTGCATCCGCCAGTCGGCTTGCCTCGTCACCCGCCTCGCCGGCCCAGCGCATCAACGCATTGCCGCCAAGGGATACGCCGACCACGAGCAAGGGGCCGTCGTGCCGTGCGCGCAGCCGTGCGAGGATCCATGCGATCTCTTCGTAGTCGCCCGAGTGGTAGGCACGCGGACCGCGGTTGAGCTCACCACCGCAGCCGCGGAAATGTGGCACGACAAAGGCAAGCCCCTGCTGCGCGGCGAAGTCGGCAAACGCTTCGGCGTAGTGGCTGCGCGAGGAGCCTTCGAGGCCATGGAAGAGCACCAGTAGCGGGACAGGCTCGGCGCCAGGGGATTTCTCCACAAGCCAATCCACATCCAGGAAATCGCCGTCCGGCGTGGCCCATCGCTCGCGCCGGTACTGTGGGTGCTCCCCGAACACGCGGCGCGCATACAGCGCCGGCCAGATCGTCTGCAGGTTGCCGCCCGGCAACCACCACGGGGCTCGGTAATTCAACGGGCCGCACCTGCCCTCAATGCAACACCTGTGGAGTACCGGAGACTTCCTGGATTTCGCTGGTGGTGCCCGGGCTGGCGTGGTGCGCGACCATGCGCCAGCCCTGCGTGGTCTTGTGATAGACATTGGTGGCGATCACCCAGGCCTGCGCCGGCCCGTCGGGGCCGAGCACTTCGACGCGCTCCAGCACGTTGTGTACGGCGGCCGCGACAGCTTGCGTCTTGCGCGCCTGCTGCGGCCAGGCGCGGATGCTGCCATTGCTGAACATGGCCTCGAAGGTCGCGCGGATCGCCATGGCGCCGACGACACGCGGCCCGCCGGGATGAATGCAGACGATATCGTCCTCGTCGGCCCAGCAAGCCATCAGCTTGTCGATGTCGCCGTTCTGCAGTGCATCGTAGAACGCGGCTTCAACGTCGTCGGCGTCGCCTTCGAGATTCGCGGCCTGGAGTTTGGTCTTGCGCATGGGCTGTAGCCGATTTTGCCGGATTCAGGGGTGCAGCCACTGGCGCAGCGTGCCGCGCAGGTCGCCCTGGGCGCCACGCCACACGATTTCAGGCGACGCGATGTGGATTCCCGGCGGTGCGACCGCCAGCGCCATGGCCACGAACTCGGCGACTTTCACGGCGCGAACGGGCTGCTCGCTGCTGGGCACCATGTACTTGAAGATCGACAGCATCCAGTGGGCGACGGCGGGCAGGAACCCCCGTGCTCGCGCCGGACCTGGCTTTTGCGCTGAACGAATGATGAGGAGGCGCTCGAAGCCCAGTGCCGCGACGGCCTGCTCGTCCAGGCTTGCCAGGCCGCGCTTGAGCGCCTCAGGCAGGCGCCCTTGTGCGTGCGGCAGGACGACCGCCAGCGTGAGGACGCCGCTTTGCCTCATCCACGCCGCCAGCGCCGGCAATTGCTCGGGCAGGGGGGTCCACAACGCCCTTTCGCGCTCGTGGTACAGGCGCGGCGGGTCGAACAGGATGATGCCGGTGTGGGCCAGGCAAGGCGGCCATTCGCGTGGGTTGTCGGACCCGACGAGGACGGTGGTCACGCCGCGCAGCCCATCCGTAATGGGCTCGCGCGCCAGCACCTGGGTGCGGCCGAACTGCTGCAGCCCCACCAGGCGGCGCAAGACTTCGTTGCCGAGCGTGCCGGTGGCCCCTGCGATGAGCAGCCGCGGTTTGTGCGCAGTCAACCCCGGCCGGTTTGCCGCCTGCAGCACTTGAATCGGGCCGGAATGCATCCCATCTATGCTACCGTTGCCCTCATTCACGAGAAGGAAGAAGAACCATGAAACGCTGGCTCCTCATCATCGTCGCGGCCCTGTCGCTCTCGGGCTGCGGCTACAACGATTTCCAGAAGCTGGATGAGCAGACCAAGTCCGCGTGGAGCGAAGTGCTCAACCAGTACCAGCGCCGTGCCGACCTGGTGCCCAACCTGGTGGCCACCGTGAAGGGCGAGGCCAACTTCGAGCAGGAGACGCTCACCAACGTGATCGAGGCCCGCGCCAAGGCCACGTCGATGCAGGTCACGCCCGAGACGCTCAACAACCCGGAAGCGTTCGCCAAGTTCCAGCAGGCGCAGGGCGAGCTGTCCAGCGCGCTCAGCCGGCTGATGGTGACGGTGGAGCGCTACCCGGACCTGAAGGCCAACCAGAGCTTTCGCGAGCTGCGCGTGCAGCTGGAAGGCACGGAGAACCGCATCACCGTCGCACGCAACCGCTACATCCAGGCGGTGCAGCAGTACAACGTGCTCGCACGCAGCTTCCCCACCAACCTGACGGCGATGGTCTTCAACTACGACCCGAAGCCGGTCTTCTCGGTACAAAACGAGGCGCAGATTTCAGTGCCGCCGTCGGTCGACTTCGGTGCACCCAAGAAGTAGTCCATGCTTGTCATTGCGGCCTTGAGCCGCAATCCACACGCCGTTTGCACGCCACCATGGATGCCGGGTGCCGAAGCCCCGGACTCGATCCGGGGCCGGCATGACAACCCTTTGAGAATCCTGCTGCTTCTCGTGTTGGCGCTGCTCGCCACGGTCTGCAGCGCGCAGAACCTCCTGCCCGTCCCCGCCCTCACCGCGCATGTCGTGGACCAGACGGGCACGCTCGACGCCATCCAGCAGAAGGGGCTCGAAGACAAGCTGATGGCCTTCGAGCAGAACAAGGGCACGCAGATCGCCATCCTGATGGTGGCCACGACCCAGCCGGAGGACATCGCCAGTTACGCCAACCGCGTCGGCAACGAATGGAAAATCGGGCGCAAGGATATCGGTGATGGCGTGCTGCTGGTGGTGGCCAAGGATGACCGCAAGGTACGCATCGAGGTGGCCAAGACGCTGGAGGGTGCCATCCCCGACCTGGCGGCCAAGGGCATCATCGACGAGGCGATCACACCCAACTTCCGCAAGGGTGATTTCGCGGCCGGCCTGCACGCGGCCGCCGACCAGCTCATGGCGCGCATCACGGGCGAAGCATTGCCGGCGCCGAAGCAGCCTGGCACGCGCGAAGGCGGCCAGGGCTTCGACTGGATGGATCTCGCGATCTTCCTGTTCATCGCGGTGCCCGTTGTTGGCGGCATCCTGCGACGGGTGATGGGGCGCAAGCTCGGCGCGTTGGTGACCGGCGCGGGTGTCGGCACGATCGCGCTGCTGATCACTTCCAGCATCGTGATTGCGGCGATCGCGGCTTTCGTTGCGCTGCTGTTCTCGATGATGTCAGGCGCGATGCCAAGCCTGCCCACCGGCCGCCGCGGCGGCTTCGGCGGCGGGCCGTGGATCGGCGGCGGGGGCGGTGGTGGCGGCAGCTGGGGCGGCGGCGGGTGGGGCGGCTCCGGCGGCGGTGGCGACTTTGGCGGCGGCGGCGCGTCGGGGGACTGGTGATGGCGCAAGACCGAATCCGCGGTGGCTTCCTCGCACGCGTGCTGCGGCATCGCTGGCTGGACGAGTCCGACACGCGCAAGGCGATTCCGCCGGACCTGATGGAGCGGCTGGCGCGCCGCATCGCGGCCAGCGAGAAGCGCCATACGGGCGAAGTGCGAATCTATGTCGAGGCAGGCCTGCCGATGAGCTACCTGTGGCGCGACGCGACGCCCCGCGAGCGCGCGGTGGCCGTCTTCGGCAAGCTGCGAGTCTGGGACACCGAGGACAACAACGGCGTGCTGATCTACCTGCTGCTGGCGGAGCACGCGATCGAGGTCGTCGCCGATCGCGGGTTGGCGCGCCACGTTGCGCCCGATGACTGGCAGGCCATCGTCACGCGCCTGGGTGCGGCCCTGCGCGAAGGCCGCTTCGAGGATGGCCTGACACAGGCGCTGGAGGAAGTCTCAGCGCTGCTGGTGCGACATTTCCCGGCGGCCGAAGGCGCCGCCAACGTCAACGAATTGCCCGACGAGCCGGTGCTGGGTTAGGATTTTTGGCCGCCTGCGCCATGCTATCGACGAGCGCCTTGCGCATTTTTGCGTCGAGTTTGGGATGACCCAGATCGCCCCACCAGCCTTCGACGGCTTCGCCCAATCGATCCAGGAACCCGGCCATGCCCTGATCGGCGCCCGAGAGGTGGAAGATCTCGTGCGGGCCGCAGACAGCCCAGCGCGCGCCCAGGCCTTCCACGACGGCTCGGTCCACATCCTCGACCGAGGCGTAACCCTCGGCGACGAGGTGGACGGCTTCGCGCCACAGCGCCGCCTGCAGGCGATTGAAGACGTGGCCCTTCACCTCGCGCCTGAGCACGATGGTGCGCTTGCCGATCGATTCGTAGAACGACTTCGTGAGCGCCACCACCGACGGATCCGTCATCCGGCCGGCGACGATCTCCACCAGCGGCATGAGGTACGGCGGATTATTCGGATGCACGACCAGCATGCGCTCGGGGTGTTGCATGCCTTCCTGCAGCGCTGTCGGCAGAAGGCCGGAGGAACTGGAGGCGAGGATGGCTTCGCGAGGCGCAGCGCCCTCGATCTGCGCATAGACGCGGCGCTTGAGCGCCATGTCTTCGGGCAAGGCCTCCTGGATGTGCACGACACCGTCCACCGCGCTCGCCACGTCGGTGAACACGCGCGGCACGGTTGGCGTTTCGGACAACCGGCCCAGCGCCGCCATCACCGGGCGCGCACGCTCGAGCGTTGCCGCGACCAGGGCAGGCGCGTTGGGTGACGGGTCGGGCGACCCGCACCTGCAGGCCGCAGAGCGCGAAGAACGCCGCCCATCCTGCGCCGATGGTGCCCGCGCCCACGATGGCGACCGGCCCGCCCTGCGCCTGCGTGCCTCATTCGGCATCTCCCGCGACGAGGTAGTCCCACATGCGCTCGAAGATCAGTCCCTCGCGGGTGGCACGCCGCGCGGCCTCCTGCTCGCTGAGCACGGCCGGGTCGCCGGGAAAATGTCTCTCAAGTTGATCATGTCTCCTCCGGCTTTCTCTTTTGCGGCCGCACTCAGCGCCCGAGATCCTTCGCGCTGACACCGGCGATGCCCCAATTCTCCTTGGGCACGTCGTGGATCCAGACGCGCACGTTCTGCTGGGGCGCGCCCACGGCATCGACGAGGGCCTGGGTGACCTTCTCGATCACCGCCTTCTTCTGTTCGGCGCTGCGGCCTTCGATCATGTAGATCTGTGCAAATGGCATGGTGCTCTCCTCAGGCGCCCCGGGCGGGCAGCAGTCGGCTGTCGCCACCGGCCGGTTCCGGCGAGACCTGATGTACCGGCTGGACGTTTACCCGATCCGCATCCCGCCGCTGCGCGAGCGGGTGGATGACATCGAGCCGCTCGCGGTGCACCTGCTGAACCGCTTCAGCGCGCTGCACGGCAAGCGGGTACCGGGGTTCACCGATCGCGCGCTCGACGCGATGCGCCGCTACCCTTGGCCGGGCAACGTGCGTGAGCTGGAGAACCTGATCGAGCGCGGCGTCATCCTGGCGAGCCCGGGCGAGCCGGTCGACGTGCACGAGCTGTTCCCCATGCGGACGGACCAGCCGCCGGTGTCGGTGAACGCGGAAGGCCAGCTGGAGCGCGGCGCCCCCAGCAGCGGCCCGGCTCTGTACGACGACCTGCTGGCGCGGGGACTGAGCCTCGACGCCCTGGAGGATGCGCTGATCCAGGAAGCGGTGCATCGCGCCGACGGCAACCTCGCGGCGGCGGCACGCGCGCTCGGCCTCAGCCGTCCGCAGCTGAGCTACCGGCTTCAACGCGTCAGAGAGCGCGCAAGGGGCTGAACGATGGCCAAGCGCGCTTTTCTCTCGCTGGTCAGCGACATCGAGGATGGGCTTGGCGAGGCCGGTGGCGGCTCGGTTTCGCGCACGCTGATCGCGAGCGCAGCTACGCGCGGCTGCGAGACGACATCGTGGAGGGCCGCTTGCAGCCCGGCGAGAAGCTGCGCGTCGAACACCTGAAGGCGCGCTACCAGGTGGGCGCCGGCACCCTGCGCGAGGCGATCACCCGGCTGGTCAGCGACGCGCTGGTGGTGGCCGAGGGCCAGCGAGGCTTTCGCGTTGCGCCGATGGCGCTGTCCGACTTGGAAGACCTGACGCGGCTGCGTCTGCACATAGAGATCGACGCACTGCGCCAGTCCATGCGCCGCGGCGACGCGGCCTGGCGCAACCAACTGCAGCAGGCCTACGACGAGCTGTCGCGGTTCGAGCAACCGATCCGTCCCGAGCAAAGCGCCAGCTGGGAGCAGCACAACGTGCGTTTTCATGAGGCGCTGATCGCGGCCTGCGACTCGCCGTGGACGATGAAGGTGCTGCGCCTGCTCAGCCGCCACAGCGAACGCTACCGCCGCCGCGCGATCGGCCTTGCCGAGACCCGCCGCGATGTGCACGCGGAGCACCGGCAGATCTTCGAAATGGCCATGTCCGGACAGGAAGCGCGGGCGGCGCTCGCCCTGGAAGCACACATTTGCGCCACGCCTGAACTGCTGGCCCGGGCGGGTGCGCTCGCCTTGGGGCGCAAATAAAAAAGCCCCGCCTTGCGGCGGGGCGTCTGGTCGCTGCGCTCCCCACGCCCTTGGGGGCGCAAATAAAAAAGCCCCGCCTTGCGGCGGGGCTAGTGCGCTGGTTTTTAGCGCGTTCTTATTTCAACACTGTTATTTCTATTTCTTCTGGCGGTACTTGCGCAAGGCAGCGATCTGGGCGGCCATGACGGCGAGTTCCGACTGGGCTTTGGCCAGATCGATGTCGCTCTTGGCGTTCTTCAGCGCTTCCTCGGCCGCCTTCTTGGCTTCGTTGGCCTTTTCCTCATCGAGGTCCTTGCCGCGGATTGCGGTGTCGGACAGCACGGTGACGCAGTTGGGTTGCACTTCAAGCACACCGCCGGCGACGAAGACGAACTCCTCGGTGCCGTCGGCCTTCTCGATGCGCACCGAGCCCGGCTTGATCCGCGTGATCAAGGGCGTGTGGCGCGGGTAGATGCCGAGCTCGCCGGCTTCGCCGGGCAAAGCGACAAAGCGCGCCTCACCGGAGAAGATCGACTCCTCGGCACTCACCACGTCGACGTGGATGGTGTTCATGATGGTTTAAACCTTCTTGGCCTTCTCGAACGCTTCGTCGATCGTGCCGACCATGTAGAACGCCTGCTCGGGCAGGTGGTCGCATTCGCCAGCGGTGATCATCTTGAAGCCGCGGATGGTTTCCGACAGCGGCACGTACTTGCCGGGCGAGCCGGTGAACACTTCAGCGACGTGGAAGGGCTGCGACAGGAAACGCTGAATCTTGCGCGCGCGTGCCACGGCCAGCTTGTCTTCCGGCGCCAGCTCGTCCATGCCCAGAATCGCGATGATGTCGCGTAGTTCCTTGTAGCGCTGCAGCGTGTTCTGCACGGCGCGGGCGGTGTTGTAGTGATCCTCGCCGACGACCAGCGGGTCCAGCTGGCGGCTGGTCGAGTCCAGCGGATCCACAGCGGGGTAGATACCCAGCGATGCGATGTCGCGTGACAACACGACGGTGGAGTCCAGGTGGGCGAAGGTGGTGGCGGGCGACGGGTCTGTCAAGTCGTCAGCCGGAACGTACACGGCCTGGATGGAAGTGATCGAGCCAACCTTGGTGGAGGTGATGCGCTCTTGCAGGCGACCCATCTCCTCAGCCAGCGTCGGCTGGTAGCCCACAGCGGAAGGCATCCGGCCCAGTAGTGCGGACACTTCCGTGCCGGCCAGCGTGAAGCGGTAGATGTTGTCCACGAAGAACAGCACGTCGCGGCCTTCGTCGCGGAACGATTCGGCGATGGTGAGGCCCGTGAGCGCGACGCGCAGGCGGTTACCCGGAGGTTCGTTCATCTGGCCGTACACCATCGACACCTTGGACTCGGCCAGGTTGTCCAGCTTCACGACGCCGGATTCGGCCATCTCATGATAGAAGTCGTTGCCCTCGCGGGTGCGCTCACCCACGCCGGCGAACACCGACAGGCCCGAGTGCGCCTTGGCGATGTTGTTGATCAGCTCCATCATGTTCACGGTCTTGCCCACGCCGGCGCCGCCGAACAGGCCCACCTTGCCGCCCTTGGCGAACGGGCAGATCAGGTCGATCACCTTGATGCCCGTTTCCAACAGTTCCTGCGAGGGCGACAGCTCGTCATAGGCCGGGGCCTTGCGGTGGATCGAGGCCATGAGCGTCGAATCCACGGGGCCGCGCTCGTCGATCGGGTTGCCCAGCACGTCCATGATGCGGCCTAGCGTGGCTTTGCCCACCGGCACCGTGATCGGCTTGTCGGTGTTGTAGACCATGTTGCCGCGGCGCAGGCCGTCCGACGAGCCCAGCGCGATGGTACGGACGATGCCGTCACCGAGCTGCTGCTGCACTTCCAGCGTCAGGGCCGTGCCTTCCATCTTCAGCGCGTCGTAGACCTTGGGCATACGGTCGCGCGGGAATTCGACGTCCACGACAGCGCCGATACATTGAACAATCTTGCCTTGCGTAGCTTGTGCTTGAGCCATTTACGTTGCTCCAAAAATTAATCTGTTAGACGGCGGCCGCTCCGGCCACGATCTCCGAAAGCTCTTTCGTGATCGCCGCCTGGCGCGTCTTGTTGTAGACCAGCTTGAGCTCGGCAATCACGTTGCCGGCGTTGTCGGTGGCGGCCTTCATGGCCACCATGCGGGCCGATTGCTCGGACGCCATGTTCTCGGCCACCGCTTGGTACACCAGTGCCTCGACGTAGCGGACCAGCAGCTCGTCGATGACGCTCTGCGCGTCGGGCTCGTAGATGTAGTCCCAGCCGTGCTCGCCTTCGTCCGCCTTCAGGTTGTCAGACGTCAGCGGCAGCAGCTGCTCGACGACCGGCTCCTGGCGCATCGTGTTGATGAACTTGGTGTACGAGAGGTACACCGCGCTCACCTTGCCTTGGGCGTACGCATCGAGCAGCACCTTGACCGGGCCGATCAGCTTGTCCAGGTGCGGCGTGTCGCCCAGCTGGGTGACATGCGAGACGACCTGTGCGCCAATGCGGTTCAGGAAGCCGAAGCCCTTGTTGCCGATCGCCACGGTCTGGGGCGTCATGCCCGCAGCCTGCATCTCGCGCAGCTTGGCAGTCACGGCGCGCAGCACGTTGGTGTTCATGCCGCCGCACAGGCCCTTGTCCGTCGTCACCACGATGAAGCCCGCCGCCTTGGCGTCGTTGCGCTTCATAAACGGATGGGTGTACTCGGGATTGGCCTTGCCGAGGTTGGCCGCGATGTTGCGGACCTTGTCGCTGTAAGGCCGGGCATGGCGCATGCGTTCCTGCGCCTTGCGCATCTTGGACGCGGCCACCATTTCCATGGCCTTGGTGATCTTCCTGGTGTTCTCCACCGATTTGATCTTGCCGCGTATTTCCTTGCCTACTGCCATATCAGCTCCTGGAAAGTCGGGGTCAGGAGGTCAGGCAAAGGACTTCTTGAACGCGCCGATGGCGGTGTTCAATTCGGCCTCGGCATCCTTGTCCATGGCCTTGTCGGCCTCCATCTTGGACAGCAGCGCGGCGTGCTTGTCCTTTAGGAAGGCGTGCAGGCCGTGCTCGAAGGGCAGCACCTTCTTGATCTCGATGTCGTCCAGGAAGCCTTTGTTCACCGCGAACAGCGAGGCGGCCATCAGGCTGATGGGCAGCGGGCTGTACTGTGGCTGCTTGAGCAGTTCGGTGACGCGGGCGCCGCGGTCAAGCTGCTTGCGGGTCGCTTCGTCCAGGTCCGAGGCGAACTGCGCGAACGCCGCCAGCTCGCGGTACTGTGCGAGGTCGGTACGGATACCGCCGGAGAGGTTCTTGATCAGCTTGGTCTGGGCGGCTCCGCCGACCCGCGACACCGAGATACCGGCGTTGATGGCGGGGCGGACACCGGCGTTGAACAGGCTGGTTTCCAGGAAGATCTGGCCGTCGGTGATCGAGATCACGTTGGTGGGCACGAACGCGGACACGTCGCCGGCCTGCGTCTCGATGATCGGCAGCGCGGTGAGCGAGCCGGTCTTGCCCTTGACTTCACCCTTGGTGAAGTCCTCGACGTACTTCTCGTTGACGCGCGCGGCACGCTCGAGCAGGCGCGAGTGGAGATAGAACACGTCGCCGGGATAGGCTTCGCGGCCCGGCGGGCGGCGCAGCAGCAGTGAGACCTGGCGGTAGGCGACGGCCTGCTTGGACAGGTCGTCATAGACGATGAGCGCGTCCTGCCCGCGGTCGCGGAAGTACTCGCCCATCGTGCAGCCCGAGTACGCCGAGACGTACTGCATGGCGGCCGATTCGGACGCCGACGCGGCCACGACGATGGTGAATTCCATCGCGCCGGCCTGCTCCAGCGCGCGCACGATGTTCTTGATTGTGGACGCCTTCTGCCCGATTGCGACGTACACGCAGGTCATGTTCTGACCCTTCTGGTTGATGATCGCGTCGACCGCCACCGCCGATTTACCGGTCTGGCGGTCGCCGATGATCAGCTCGCGCTGGCCGCGGCCGATCGGAACCATGGAGTCGATGGCCTTCAGGCCGGTCTGCATCGGCTGGCTCACCGACTGGCGGGCGATCACGCCGGGGGCGACCTTTTCGATCACGTCGGTCATCTTGGCGTTGACCGGGCCCTTGCCGTCGATCGGCTGGCCCAAGGCGTTCACCACGCGGCCGATCAGCTCGGGGCCGACCGGCACTTCCAGGATGCGGCCCGTGCACTTGACGGTGTCGCCTTCGGAGATGTGCTCGTACTCGCCCAGGATCACGGAGCCGACTGAGTCGCGCTCAAGATTCAGGGCCAGGCCGAAGGTGGGGGTGCCATCGGCGGTGGGCGGGAATTCCAGCATTTCGCCGGCCATCACGTCCGACAGGCCGTGGATGCGGCAGATGCCGTCGGCCACGGACACGACGGTGCCCTGGTTGCGGATGTCGGCGCTGGCGGCCAGGCCCTCGATACGGCTCTTGATCAGTTCGGAAATTTCTGCGGGATTGAGTTGCATGACTCTTTCCTTTCTAAGGGTTGGTCCGACAGCCAATTAGGCGGTCAGCGCGACTTTCATTTGTTCCAGGCGGGCCTTCACCGAAGTGTCCAACACCTCGTCGCCAACCACCACGCGAATACCGCCGATGAGGGACGGGTCTTCGGCCACCGTGACGTTCAGCTTGCGGCCGAACCGTTTCTCGAGTGCGACTGCGACATCGCCCAGTGTGGCGGCGGGGATCGGGAATGCGCTGTACACGACCGCGTCGGAAGAACCGCTCTGCGCGTTCTTCAGTGCACGGAATTGCACGGCGATCTCCGGCAGCGCGGCCAGGCGGCCGTTCTCGATCACCATGCGCAGGAAGTTCTTGGCGTTCCCGGGCAGCTGGGCCTTGGCCACGTCCTCGACCACTTCGAACACCTGTTGGTCGGTGACCTTGGGATTGCCCGCGAACTGCAGGAGCTGCGCGTTCTCCGCGACGGCGCCCAGGGCCTCGAGCCATTGGGCGGCACCGTTCAGGTCGCCCTGGGACGACTTGAAGAGGGCCTCGGCGTAGGGTCGGGCAATGGTGGCGAGTTCAGCCATATGTTTACCTTTACAGCTCGCTCTTCAGGCGGTTCAACAATTCGGCGTGAACGCCGGCGTCGACTTCCTTGCGCAGGATCTGCTCGGCGCCCTTGACGGCCAGCGCGGCGACCTGCTCGCGCAGGGCTTCGCGGGCCTTGACCGTCTGCTGTTCGGCCTCGGCCTTCGCGGCGGCGATGATCTTGTTCGCCTCCTCGGTCGCGCGGCCCTTGGCTTCCTCGACGATGTGCTGGGCGCGGCGCTCGGCGTCGGCCAGCAGGCCCGCTGTTTCGTTGCGCGTCTTGGCCAGCTCTTGTTCCACGCGCTTGTCGGCGGCGGCGAGCTCGGACTTCGCCTTATCGGCGGCGGCCAGGCCCTCGGCGATCTTGCGGGCGCGCTCGTCGAGCGCGGCGGCGATAGGCGGCCACACGAACTTCATCGTGAACCCGACCAGGATCAGGAACACGATCATCTGAATGATCAGGGTACCGGTAATGCTCACTTTTTCATCCTTCACCCCGCAGCGGGACCGCGGCGAGGCATGGCGTTGGTGGATGCTTGTTGCGGCGGCTTACTTGGGCAGGTTGGCGATCTGGGCCAGGAACGGGTTGGCGGTGGCGAACCACAGCGCGATACCGGTGCCGATAATGAACGCGGCGTCGATCAGGCCGGCCAGCAGGAACATCTTGGTCTGCAGCTCGCCCATCAGCTCCGGCTGGCGGGCAGCGGATTCGAGGTACTTGCTGCCCATGATGCCGATGCCGATGCACGCACCGATGGCGCCCAGACCGATGATCAGGCCGGCGGCCAGTGCGACAAAGCTGATAACTTCCATGATTGCTCCTAGAGGACTTGGTTGACGTAAGAAAAGAAAAAACGAACTTGCGGGAAAAACTGTCAGGGTGGTCAGTGCGAATCGTGCGCCTGGCCGAGGTACACGAGCGCCAGCATCATGAACACGAAGGCCTGCAGCGTGATGATCAGGATGTGGAAGATGGCCCAGGCCGTGCCGGCGATGATGTGGCCGATGGCCAGGCCGATGCCCGTCGCGGACAGGGACCAGGCGCCGCCCATCAGGGCGATCAGCAGGAAGATCAGTTCGCCAGCATACATGTTGCCGAACAATCGCATGCCGTGCGAGACGGTCTTGGCGATGAATTCAATGATCTGCATGCCGAAGTTGAACGGCCACAGCAGCGGGTGGGCACCGAACGGCGCGGTGAAGAGCTCGTGGATCCAGCCGCCGATGCCCTTGATCTTGACGTTGTAGATCAGGCAGACGATCAGCACGCCGACCGACAGGCCCATCGTCATCGAGAGGTCGGCAGTGGGCACGACGCGCATGTAGGCATGGTGCGGGTCGTGGCCGGCGGCGCCGTAGATCCGCTCCCAGATGAATGGGATCAGGTCCACCGGCAGCAGGTCCATGGCGTTCATCAGGAAGATCCAGACGAACACGACGAGGGCCAACGGCGCGACCAGCTTGCGGCTCTGAGCGTTGTGCACGATGCCCTTGGCCTGGGTGTCGACCATCTCCACCAGGATTTCAACCGCGGCCTGGAAGCGCCCTGGCACCCCCGACGTGGCCTTGCGCGCGGCCAGCCAAAGCAGCCAGCAGCCCAACGCGCCCATGGCGACGGCCCAGAAGATCGAATCGAGGTTGAAGACGGAGAAATCGACGACGTTGGTCGCCTTGTGGTTCTGCAGGTGGGTCAGGTGGTGAACGATGTATTCACCAGCGGTCGGTCCGTTTTCAGCAGCCATGTTTCTTAGAAGCTCAAAGTTTTGCGTTCGTGGGTCGCTTTTTCGGCGCGTACGCCAAAGCGACCCAATAGACCTTCATCGTCAGCACCAAACCAACCAGCAATGCCGGCCAGCTCAGGTCTGCCACCAGCCTCGGCGCCGCCGCCATAAGGCCGATCGACGAGGCAATCTTGACCATTTCCCACAACATGAACCCGACCGCCGCGGTGCCCGCGTTCAGGGACGAAAAACGCCCGGTGAGGCCCCGCGCAAAAATGGCCGCGGGGATCACCACGGCCAGCGCGCCGTATCCGGCGGACCACCCAACGTTCTGCTTCCCGGTCAGCGCCCAGGCGGCCAATGCCACCACGAGCCCCACCACAGCCTGCCCTGCTACCACCCACCAGGGGGAAACTGGGGGGTTTGCTTCGCGCAGCCGGCGCGCCTCTTCGGCGGTCAGCGGCTTGAAAGGGACCTCTTCCTCCGTCAATTCACGTAGCGGGGCGATTTTTTTCATTGGATCGAAGCCCCACTTTCGTGGCCTGAATTTTCACAAAGCCACTGATTATAAGTAGAAACCCCTGCCGTTCCGACAATCCCACCGGTAACGCTGGGCTTTGGTGCGATGTCAAAGCACCTTTGCGGCCGGCAGCACAATCGACAATCGTCACAATCACAGGCTATGAATATCCCTGACCTACCCGACCTGCCCTGTTACCTCAACGGCGAATTCACCACCCTGCGCGAAGCCAAGGTGAGCGTGATGGACCGCGGCTTCATCTTTGGCGACGGCGTCTACGAGGTGGTGCCGGTGTACGCTGGCAGGCCTTTTCGCTTCGCCGAGCACATGACCCGGCTGGACCGCAGCCTGGGCGAGTTGCGCATCGGCAACCCCTTGAGCCACGACGAGTGGCGCGGTTTGGTGGACCAGCTGGTCGCCGCCTATGCGGCCAAGCTGGGCAGGGCCCCGGCTGAGACGGACCAGCTGGTGTACCTGCACGTGACGCGTGGCGTGGCGATGCGCGACCATGTGATGCCCGAGGGGATCACGCCCACTGTGTTTGCCACCAGCAACAAGATCAGCCCCTATTCGGCGGCGGTGCGCGCCGAGGGCGTGGCATGCGTGAGCGCCGACGATTTCCGCTGGAAGAGAGCACACATCAAGAGCCTGAGCCTCGCCGGAGCGGTGCTCTCGCGCCAGATGAGTGCCGACGTGGGCGCGGTCGAAACCGTGATGTTCCGGGACGGCTTTCTCAGCGAAGCGGCTTCTTCGAACGTCTGGGTGGTGAAGAACGGCGGCGTCATGGGCGCACCGAAGGACAACCTCGTGCTCGAAGGCATCCGCTACGGGCTGATCGAGGAGTTATGCCGCGCCGAGGGCATTCCGTTCGAGCTACGCCGTATCTCGCGCGACGAGGTGTTCAGCGCCGACGAACTGCTGCTGTCGAGCGCGACCAAGGAAGTGCTGCCGGTGACCCGGCTGGACGGCAAGCCCATTGGTACCGGCAAACCCGGCCCCATCTACGCGAAGTTGTACGCTGGTTACCAGCGCGCCAAACTGAACACCTGACCCATGCCCGCTCCTACGCCAAGCCCCTCCACTCCCGATTCCGGCCAGGAATCGCTGATCAAGTATCCCTCGCGCTTCCCGATCAAGGTCATGGGCGCGAAAGTGGATGGTTTCGTCGAAGCCGTCACGTCCATCGCAAAGCACTTCGACCCGGCCTTCGACGCGGCCAGCGTGGAACTGCGCGACAGCAAGGCCGGCAACTACCTGGGGATCACCATCACCATCAACGCGACCAGCCGTGAGCAGCTCGACGAGCTATACCGCACGCTATCCACGCACCCGATGGTCAAGATCGTCCTGTAGTGCTGAAAGCGGCCGTCCTCGGGCGCGTTGATTACCTGCCCACGTATGAGGCGATGCAGGCTTTTACCGCTTCCCGTGTGGAAACGACTGCGGACGAACTCTGGCTGTGCGAACACCCCCCCGTCTTCACGCAGGGGCTGGCCGGGCGGCCGGATCATGTGCTCGATCCGGGCTCAATCCCCGTCGTGGCCACCAACCGGGGCGGCCAGGTGACGTATCACGGACCGGGCCAAGTGGTCGCCTATCCGCTGCTGGACCTGCGCCGCGCCGGGTACTTCGTCAAGGAATACGTCTATCGGCTCGAGGAGGCGGTGATCCGCACCCTCGCCCACTACGGCGTGACCGGCCATCGGGTTGCTGGTGCGCCGGGAATCTACGTGCGGCGGGTCGATCCGTTTTCACACGCCGCGCTGACCGGCCCGACCTCACCGGATGACCCCTTCCAAGGCTTGGGCAAGATCGCGGCGCTGGGCATCAAGGTCAGCCGCCACTGCAGCTATCACGGCGTCGCGCTGAACGTCGCGATGGACCTGGAACCCTTTACGCGCATCAACCCCTGCGGCTACGCCGGGCTCGAAACCGTGGACCTTTCTACAATCGGGGTATCTACCACCTGGGATGAGGCAGCCCGCGTGCTGGGACAGAAACTCGGCGCGCTCCTCATCCCCTGAGAAAGACCCCATGAGCTCCAACGAAGTCGTGCGCGAAGCGCAGACGGTCGAAAACTACCAGGCCGGCGCCAAGCAGAAGGCGGCGGCCAAGCTGTCGCGCATCCCCGTGAAGGTCGAGCAGGCCGAAGTCCTGAAAAAGCCGGAGTGGATCCGCGTCAAGGCGGGCTCGCCCAGCACCCGCTTCTACGAGATCAAGCAAATCCTGCGCGAGAGCAACCTGCATACGGTGTGCGAGGAAGCCTCCTGCCCCAACATCGGCGAATGCTTCGGCAAGGGCACGGCCACATTCATGATCATGGGCGACAAGTGCACGCGGCGCTGCCCATTCTGCGACGTGGGTCATGGCCGCCCCGATCCGCTGGATGCTCATGAACCGCGCAACCTGGCGCAGACTATCGCCCGCCTGAAGCTCAAGTACGTGGTGATCACGTCCGTTGACCGCGACGACCTGCGCGATGGCGGCGCCCAGCATTTCGTGGACTGCATCCGCGCCACGCGCGAGCTCTCGCCAGGCACTACCATCGAAGTGCTGGTGCCGGATTTTCGCGGCCGCGATGACCGTGCGCTGGAGATCCTCAAGGCCGCGCCGCCGGACGTGATGAACCACAACCTGGAGACTATCCCTCGCCTGTACAAGGAGGCGCGGCCCGGCTCCGATTACGCGTTCAGCCTGAACCTGCTGAAGAAGTTCAAGGCCCTCCATCCCGGGGTGCCCACCAAGAGCGGCCTGATGGTCGGCCTGGGCGAGACGGACGAGGAAATCCTGCATGTCATGCGCGACATGCGCGAGCACGGCATCGACATGCTGACCATCGGGCAGTACCTGGCGCCCTCCACTTCGCACCTGCCGGTTCGCCGCTACGTGCATCCCGACACATTCAAGATGTTCGAGGCGAAAGCGCTGGAGATGGGTTTCTCGCACGCCGCTGTCGGCGCGATGGTGCGTAGCTCGTACCACGCCGACCAGCAGGCGCATGCGGCAGGCGTAGCCAACACCTGAGTTGCACGCCAATTTCTACGCGCTGGGCGCGATCGCCCTGTGGGCCTCGCTGGCCTCGCTCGGCGTCGCGCTGCGCCACGTTCCCCCTTTCCTGCTCACCGGCCTGGCACTGGTGATCGGGAGCGTGCCGGCCTGGCCGCTGCTGCGTCACTGGCGCGTGCCCGCATCGACGCTGGGGTTGGGCGTGTACGGCCTGTTCGGCTACCACTTCCTGCTCTTCATCGCGTTGCGCAACGCGCCGCCGGTGGAGGCCAACCTCGTCAACTACCTCTGGCCACTGCTGATCGTGGTGCTGGCCCCGGTGGTCCTGCCGGGTTTACGGCTGCGGGCCGCGCACGCGCTCGCCGCGGTCTTGGGCTTCGCGGGCGCGGCGGTCGCGATCCTCGGCGCCGCGGGCGTTGCCGGCGCTGCGGGCTGGTCCTGGGGTTATCTGCCGGCGCTGGGCTCGGCCTTCATCTGGGCCAGCTACTCGCTGCTTACGCGCCGCGTCCGGCCGTTTTCGACCGCGGCGATCGGCCTGTTCGGCCTGGTGTCGGGCGCGCTGTCGTTGCTCTGCCACTGGGCGCTGGAGCCCGCCGTCGCGTTGCGCGCCATCGATTGGGCGCTGATCGCCGCCATGGGCCTCGGCCCCCTGGGCGCGGCGTTCTTCCTGTGGGACCGCGCGCTCAAGCTGGGCGACCCGCGGCAGATCGGCATCCTGAGTTATGCCACGCCGGTGGCGTCCACAGTGCTGCTGATGTTCGTCAGCGACAGGCCGCTCACGGGCAGCATCGCGATCGCGGCGCTGCTCATCATCGGGGCCGCCGTGCTGGGCACGCGCACCCGCGACGCCTGAATTAACCCGCCAGGAAAGCCGCCGGATCCTCGGCTTCGAGCAGCTGCCGCGCCCATGGCACAAGCCGGGCGGTGTCGGCGCGCAGCACCTCCTGCTTGACGGCAAGGATTTGCGCCGGGTGCATCGAAAAGCTGCGCAATCCGAGCCCCAACAGCAGCCGCGTCAGTGTGGTGTCGCCCGCCATCTCGCCGCACACGCTCACGCCCTTGCCCTGGGCGTTGCACTCGGCGATGGTTTCCGCGACCAGGCGCAGCACCGCGGGGTGCAACGGGTCGTACAGGTGCGCGACGGATTCATCGGCCCGGTCGATGGCCAGCGTGTACTGGATCAGGTCGTTCGTGCCTATCGACAGGAAGTCGAAGTACTTCAGGAAAATTTTCAGCGTGAGCGCTGCAGCGGGAATCTCGATCATGGCGCCCAGCCTGATCGGGCCGTATGCGACGCCCCTGTTGTCCAGCTCGGCGCGTGCGAAGTCGACCAGCGACACGGTCTGCCGGATTTCGCTCGCATGCGCGAGCATGGGGATCAGCATGTTGACCTGGCCGTGCGCGGCTGCGCGCAGGATGGCACGCAGCTGCGTGAGAAACATCGCGGGGTCGGCCAGGCTCCAGCGGATGGCGCGCAAGCCCAGCGCCGGGTTGAGGTGGGCTTCATCGCGTATGGAATCGTCCAGCGGTTTGTCGGCGCCCACGTCCACAGTGCGAATCGTGACCGGAAGGCCCTCCATGCCTTCGACGGCGCGGCGGTAAGCGAGGTACTGTTCTTCTTCATCGGGCAGGTTGCCGCGCCGGCCCATGAAAAGGAACTCGCTGCGGAATAGACCCACCCCGACCGCGCCTGCCTTCAGCGCGGCAGGTGCGTCCTCGGGCAGCTCGATGTTCGCGAGCAGTTCGATCTTCTGCCCGTCCATGGTGACAGCCGGGGTGTGGCGCAGGCGCGAGAGCCGCCCGCGTTCAAGCTCGCCCTGCCGCTGCTTGAAGCCGTACTCCGCGAGGATGATCGGCGACGGATCGACGATCATCACCCCGGCATCGCCGTCGATGATGACCCAGTCGTCCTGACGCACCAGGTTGCTGGAACTGCGCGCACCGACCACCGCCGGAATATCCATGCTGCGCGCGACGATGGCTGTGTGCGAGTTGCGCCCGCCAACGTCCGTGACGAAGCCGGCGAACACGCTCTGCTTGAACTGCAGCATGTCGGCGGGCGACAGGTCGTGCGCGATCATCACCAGGGGCACGTCCATACTGTCGTCCAGAAGCAGGTCCTGCTGGGTCTTGCGCCGCGACGCCGTGGGCGGTGCGACAGGAGAAGCAACGCCCTTCATGTAGCGCAGGATGCGCTCGGCCACCTGCTCCAGGTCGGCCTTGCGGCCGCGCAGGTAATCGTCCTCCATGTCGTCGAATTGCCGCGAGATCACTTCGAGCTGGGTGGTGAGTGCCCACTCGGCGTTGTAGAGCCGGTCGCTGATCCAATGCTTCACGCCGTTGATCAGCTCCTCGTCTTCCAGCAGCATCAGGTGCACGTCCAGCAGCGCGGACAGTTCGTGCGGCGCCTCCTTCGGCCCCATCAGGGCGATGGTCTGTTGCAGGCGGTGGATCTCTTCCACCACCGCGTTGCGGCCGACGCGCACCCGCTCAATCTCGTCCTCGATCTTGCCCGGCTCGATGAAGTAATGCGCAACGTCGACGCGGCTCGACGCCATCAGGACCGCGCGCCCGATGGCGATGCCGCGGGCGACTGCGAGACCGTGGATGGAGAACGTCATGGTTTCGCCGCCCGGCCGCCCGACAGCGAAACGCGAGCCCCTCGGGGGGCAGGGAGCGATATGCAGTGCACGACCGTAGGGGCCATGTTCATTCGCCCTCACCGAATTTGTCGGCAATCAATGCAAGGATCGCTTCCACCGCCTCCTGCTCCCGCTCCCCGTTCGCCTCGACCGTCACGTCGCTGCCGATGCCGGCGGCCAGCATCATCACACCCATGATGCTCTTGGCGTTGACGCGCCGCTCACCCCGGCTGATGAAGACGTCGCAGGGGTAGCTGCCAGCCAGCTTGGTCAGCTTGGCCGAGGCGCGGGCATGCAGGCCCAGCTTATTGTTGATGGTCGTTGTTGTCCGGATCATGGTTCCTTCGCGCCTGGTTCTGCGGCGCCGTGATCGCCACTTGCATCACGCCCTGCGTACCGCCAATGACGGCCCGCGAAACGAGGGCCTCGAGCGGCTCGTTACGATAACTGACACTGCGCAGGAGCATCGGCAGATTCACGCCGGTGATGAGGCGCGACTTCACCCCATCCACCAGCTTTTGAGCCACGTTGCTCGGCGTCGCGCCGAAGATATCGGTCAGCACCAGCACGCCTTTCACCTGGGGCGCCCGCGAGAGCTGCTCCATCGAGATGCGCGCCGTGGCCAGGGTCTCCTCCGGAGGCAGGTTGGGCTGCACGTCGATCGCCGCGAGGTGGGCGCCGCAGTCCGGGAAGACGTGCAGGGCGCACTCCCGCAGGGCGTGGGCCAGCGGTGCGTGGGCGATGATAAGAATCGCGTTCATTGAGGGGAATTATCCTTTGCAAGCATGAAATGCCCGTAGGACATGACGCAACACCCCAGGAAAACGGACATCGCCGCCCGGAATGAATCCACCTGTCCCAGCCCGGCCGCGGCAAAGGCGTCAACCAGCAATCCTATGCCCCACTGGATCACAAAGACGCCGGCAAAGATGACGAGGTTGTAGGCCGAAAGCGCCCGGCCGGCCAGAGCCGGCGGAAACACCATGCCGACCGCCGGCTGGGCCAGCGACACGAAAGTACAACTGACGCAGAACAACGCCCAGGACCAAGCTCCTGCTGCCGGTCCCGCTATGATAATTGCAGCAAGCACAAAAAAGCTGAGCGGCAGGCCCCGGGCGATGAGGCGTTCCGTCGTCAAGCCCTTGCGGGTGAGCCAGGGGGTGACCATGCCCCAGCTCCAGAACGTGCACAGCATGCTGATGTTGATGACGAAAAGGCCTGCGGCGGCCTCTAGCGGCGCATAGCCGGACACGCGGACCATCCACGGGCCGGCCCATAGCGTCTGCATCGCGATCATCCCGCCATAGGTGAAAAACCCGACGGGGACCATGCGGCGGAAATAGGGATGGCGCCACACCTGCGCGTAGCCTTTGGGCGTGGCCTCGGCCGCCGCGGGCGCGCTTTCCCAGCGCGGCACCGTCCAGGCAATCACGGCCATCGACACCGCGATCAACGCCGCCAGCCCCCAGAACAGCGGCCGCCAGCCCGTCACCGGCATCAACCACTGCACGGGCAGCGTGGAGGCAAGCATCCCGAACGATCCGGTCATCAGCATCCATGAATTGGCGCGCAGCTGGGCCGTTGGCGTGAACCAGCGGCGAAAGCCGGTGAGCGGCGCCATCAGGCAGGCACTGACGCCGACGCCGCACAGCACGCGGGCGGCCAGCAACCACGAAAAACTGGTCGCCATCGAGAAGGCCAGGCAGCCCGCCACCGCGATCAGCAGGAAACTTAGGATCACCCTCTTGGGCCCGTGGCGGTCCAGCCAGGTGCCCAGCGGCAGTTGCGTGGCCGCGAAACCGAAGAAATAGCCGCCAGCCAGCAGGCCAAGATCGCGCGCGTTGAGCGCGAACTCCTGGGTCAGCGTGGGGGCGAGCGTGGCCGTGACAGCGCGCAGCAGCGCCGAGAAGAAATAGGCGAAGGCGAATGAGAGGAACACCACGATCCCATTGCGGGCGACAAGCAAGGTCATAGGAAGTTCAGCCCCGAAAAGAAGTTTTCGGCCGCCTCGGGCTTGACCTGGGCGGCGTAGATCACGGCCTGGTACACATGACTGCCCTGTGCGAAGTAGGCCGCGTGGCTCTCGACCTTGTTGCCATCGGGCCGCTGGCCGGAGGCCACTACCTGCACTGATTGCGGCAGCGCCAGCGCGCCCGCCGGCCGGAACGGCGTTTCCCGGGCGGCCGCAGCGCGCAGGTTGGCCAACGTCGCCGTCTTCCACTGCGCCAGCACTTCTCCCAGGCGCGCCGGCTCTCCGATATCGGCGAACAGTACCGCGAAGGTGGCACCGCCCGCTTCGCAGCTCATCGCCGTGAGGCTCACCTTCCGGCCGGCCATTGGCACCTCGCGCGCGGCCGTGTCGGGCTTGCACGGCATCATCGCGGTAAGGGTCGTGGATTCGACGCGGACCTCGCGCCAGTTGAAGGTGGGGCTGCAGGCGATCATGCCTGCGCCCAGCAGGGCCGTTGCGGCCAGGGTTCGGAGCATGACGGCGATTATCCTTTCAGCCTGACAATGCAGTTCTCATGACATCACTTTCCGGAATCCGCATCCTCGACCTCTCCCGCGTCCTGGCCGGCCCCTGGTGCACGCAAACACTGGCCGACCTGGGCGCCGACGTCATCAAGATCGAAAGGCCGGGCACCGGCGACGACACCCGCGGCTGGGGCCCGCCCTTCCTGAAGGACACCGCCGGACACGACACGGCGGAAGCCGCCTATTACCTGGGCACCAACCGCAACAAGCGCTCGGTAACCTGTGACATTGCCCAGCCCGCCGGCCAGGCATTGATCCGCGAACTGGTGCAGCAGTGCGACGTCTTCGTGGAGAACTTCAAGGTCGGCGACATGGCGCGCTATGGCCTGGACGCTGCCTCGCTGCTGGCCATCAATCCCCGCCTCGTTTATTGCAGCGTGACGGGCTTCGGCCAGACCGGCCCCTACCGGGAGCGCGCGGGTTACGACTACGCGATTCAGGGCATGGGCGGCCTGATGAGCATCACCGGCGAACGTGACGACATCGGCGGCGGGCCGCAGAAAGTGGGCGTTGCTGTGGCCGACCTCTTTACCGGGATGTACGCGACCGTCGCCATCCTCGCCGCGCTACGCCATGCGGAACGCACGGGCGTCGGCCAGCACATCGACATGGCATTGCTGGACACGCAGGTCGCGATGCTGGCCAACCTCGGCGCCAACTACCTGGTCAGCGGCAATGTGCCGGGACGGGCGGGCAATGCACACCAGAACATCGTGCCCTACCAGGTGTTCGAGGTCGCGCCCGCCGCAGATGGCCACAAGGACCACCTGATCCTCGCAGTGGGCAACGACGGGCAGTACGTGAAGTTCTGCGATGTCGCGGGTTGCCCGCAACTCGCCACGGACCCGCGCTTTGCCAAGAACCAGGATCGCGTGCGCAACCGCGCCGAACTCGTTCCTGCGCTGGAGGCCATCATGAAGACGCGCACCAAGGCCGACTGGCTGGCGGCGCTCGAGGCAGCCAAAGTGCCTTGCGGTGCGATCAACAACATCGCCGAGGTGTTCGCCGACGCGCAGGTCAACCATCGCGGCATGGTCACGCAGTGGGAGCACCCGCTGCAGCCCTCGCTGCGCCTGGTGTCCAGCCCCATGAAACTAAGCGAAACCCCAGTGCGCGTGGAAATGCCGCCGCCGCTGCTGGGCCAGCACACCGAGCAGGTGTTGCGCGATCTGCTCGATTGCAGCGATGATCGGCTGACGCAACTGCGTAGCGGCAAGGTGATCTGAATGGCAAATTTCCTCCTCGTTCACGGCGCCTGGCACGGCGGATGGTGCTGGCGCCAAGTGATTCAAGCTCTGGCGGACGCGGGACATCGCGCCCATGCGGTGACGCTGACCGGGGTAGGTGAACGCGCGCACCTCATGTCGCCGGCCATCACGCTGGAGACGCACATCACGGATGTGTCCAACGCCATCGAGGCGGAAGAACTGGACGACGTGGTGCTTGCAGTGCACTCGTACGCCGGCATGATCGGCACGGCGATCGCCGACCGGATGCCCGGCCGCCTGCGCCATCTCGTGTACGTGGACGCGGTTGTGCCGAAGCCCGGCGAGAGCTGGAGCAGCACGCAACCCGTGGCGACGCGCGAGGCGCGCCTCGCAGCGGCACAGGCATCGCCAGACTACAGCTTCCCGCCTCCGGACCCTGCGGTCTACGGATTAGCGGGCGCTGACCATGAATGGGCGAAGCGCCGGCAGACGCCGCATCCGGGCCACACGTATGCGGCAGCACTGGACTTTGATGTGAAACGCGTGGCTGCTGTACCGCGCACGTTCGTGAGCTGCGTCCAGCCCGCCCTCGCCACGATCGACGCGATCCGCCCGCGTATGGCCGATCCTCAGTTCTGGGATGGCGCATGGCAGGGCGGCGGCGGCGCGCGCGTGGTCGAACTGAAGACGGGCCACGACCCGATGATTTCCTCGCCGCAGGACCTCACGCGAATCCTTCTGGAATCCGCCGCCTGACACCGCGGGCTACTTCAGGGCGCCGAAAACCTTCTTCAGGATCGCGCTGCCGCTTCCGACCGGGTCTTGCCTAATCTTCTTTTCCTCCTCGCCGATCACGAAATAGAGACCGTCGAGCGTCTTGCGCGTCACGTACTGCTCGATCGTCGCGTCCTCCTTCTTGACCAGGCCCATGCCGGATGCCTTGCCGGCGACGCGGTTGTACTTCTCGGCCAGGCCGACTTTTTCGGTCGCCTTCGTCACGACCGGCAGGAACCGTGTGGCCAATGGCGCACGCGTCTTGTCCGCGAAAAAAGTGGTGACCGACGTTTCTCCACCGGTGAGGATGTTCTTCGCATCGGTCACTGTCATGGTCTTCACCGCATTCACGAGCAGTTGCCTGGCCAGCGGCACAGACGCTTCGGCCGCCCGGTTCATCGCGACTTCGAGTTCCTCGATCTGCTTGCCTCGTCCCATGGCCCTAAGGAACTTCGCCGCATCGGCGAGGAACCCCGGCAAGGGGATTCGAACTTTCGGATTGGCAAGGAATCCATCGGGTTTGCCAAGCAGATCAACAGCCGCGACTGCTCCCCGCTCAAGGGCGGCCTTCAGCCCTTGCGATGCCTCCGCGTTGGTCAGGTCGGCGATGCCCGCGGCCTCTGCCTCGCTCAGCACGGCCATTGCGGCCAGGCCCAGCGCGGATAAGGCTGACGAACTAAACTGGCGGCGATCCATGGAAGTGCTTTCGAAATGAGACGACTGTTGTATGTTGCCGCAACCGCGGCCCTGGCTGCAATCGGAGTTGCTTTATATGCGGGCACTGCCGGCTCGGCCGCCGCGCCGCAGTCCACCTTCGTGGTGCTGGACGGCTCGAGCAAGACGACCGCCGACCTCAAGGGCCGGGTGACACTGGTCAATTTCTGGGCGACGAGTTGCGCCACGTGCCTGACCGAAATGCCCAGGATCATCGCCACCCACGACAAATACCGGTCGCGTGGCTACGACACCATGGCCGTTGCCATGAGCTACGACCCGCCCAGCTATGTCGTGAACTACGCGCAGACCCGCAAGCTGCCGTTCGAGGTGGCCATCGACAACACCGGTGCCATCGCGAAGGCCTGGGGCGATGTGCAGCTGACGCCGACAACCTACGTGGTGAACAAACGCGGCGAAATCGTCAAGCGCTATGTAGGCGAGCCGAATTTTTCGGAATTGCACCTGCTGATCGAGAAGCTCCTGGCCGAAGCCTGAGCCTCGGCGGGCGATCCGGCACTTACTGGTTTGTGAAATTGTCGTGGCACGCCTTACAGGCGTTGGAGGTCGAGCGGTAAGCAGTCTTCAGGGCTTCCGGGTCGCCCGTGCGGCTAGCAGCCTGCAATTTCACGACCTCAGCCTGCATCTTCTCGCTGAGGTCCTTGAACTTCGCCGTGTCGGTCCATACGGCCGGCTTCGCATCGGTCTTGCCGACGCCATTGGTCTCCGGGCCGAAACCCACCCACGGCAGCCGCGAAAGGGCCATCACGATGTCGGCATTTTCCGCGGCAGCCTTGGCGTCGAACGGAACGCGGCCGTTGGCCATCGGCCCCAGCCTGGAATAGAAATGATTGCCCATGGTGTACATCACGCTCTGGCGGTACTTGACGGCATCCTCCGGCTTGCGGAACTGCGCCAGGGCCGGCGCGGCCAGGGCTGTTGCGACGGCCAGCAGGCTCAGGGTGCGCACGATCTTCATGGGGATTGTCCTTTGTTATGAAAAAATCCTACCCTCAGGAGTCTGCTTCCCGGCATTTAGTTCTGCAAGGGTGCGCTCGTTTCGGGAAACTACCTACCTATGGACACCAGGATACGGCGATGACTAGATTCGAAGGGCAATGCCGTGGCAGTCAGTGAGCTGCGCCGGGTTCGGGTCTGGGACTTGCCGACCCGCCTGTTTCATTGGGCACTCGCAGTGTGTGCGCTGGGCCTGTTCGTGACGGGCAAGATGGGCGGGGAAGCGATGGCGTGGCACGCGCGCCTGGGCTATGCCGTCGCAACCCTGTTGCTGTTCCGGGTGGCCTGGGGTGTGGTGGGTGGGCACTGGTCGCGCTTCGCGACGTTCACGCACCCGCCGCGGGTCGTTCTCGACTACCTGCGTGGCCGCTCCGCGGCGGAGCTGTCGATTGGCCACAGCCCGCTCGCCTCGGCGTCGGTCTACGCTCTTCTGGGCTTCCTGGGCGCGCAGGTCGGCACAGGACTGTTCAGCGCCGATCTGGAGGAGTTTGCGGGTCCCTTGAACGTCCTCGTGTCGAATGCGACTGCACGCTTGCTCACGGCCTATCACAAGAATATCGGCGAGCCCGCTTTGGTTGCCCTCGTCGTGCTGCACATCGCCGCCATTGCCTACTACCACTTGCGCCGCGGCCAGGATCTCATCGGTCCGATGGTGCACGGCGACAAGACCCTCGCGGTGGCCGTGCCTGAGTCGCGTGACGACTGGCGCTCCCGCTTGCGGGCCGCTGTCCTGCTGATCATTGCCGCTTGCGCAGTTGTCGGGTTGGTCAGCCTCGGAGGCGGCTGACGAGCTTCGCATGCAATTGCGCCACCCAGTCTGTAAACTGGTAGGCCCTCAGCTTCCCCAAACCCGCGTGCAGACGCAACGAATCCCCCAGGTAGAGATTGCGACCCCGACGAGCGCCGAGGCGCTGGATACGCTGCGCGAGATATTCCGCGAATACGCGGCCGGGCTTGACGTTGACTTGTGCTTCCAGCAATTCGACGAGGAACTGGCCGGCCTGCCGGGCGACTACGCCGCGCCGCGTGGCGCCCTGCTACTGGCCACCGTAAATGGCAAGGTAGCGGGATGTTGCGCACTGCGACCGCTGGATACCGCCGACTACCCGAATGCGGCGGAGATGAAGCGCCTGTATGTGCGCAATGCATTCCGCGGCATGGGGCTGGGACGCCAGCTGGTCGAAGCGGCGTTGGACGCCGCGCGGCAAGCAGGATACGCCAGCGTGCTGCTCGACACGCTGGACGACATGGAGGCGGCGCGCACGCTCTACGAGGACCTGGGCTTCGTCGAAATCCCGCCCTACTATCACAACCCGATCGCGGGCGCGCACTACCTCAAAGTGGATTTGTAGCGTCAGCCCTTGGCCTGCGCCAGCATCGTCGCTGCGTCGCTGACCTCGAACTTGCCTGGCGCCTCGATGTTGAGCGTTGCGACTTTGCCGTCCTTCACGAGCATCGAGTAGCGTGCGCTTCGAACGCCCATGCCCTTGGCCGTCAGGTCCAGCGTGAGGCCCGTTGCCTTGGAAAATTCGGCGCTACCGTCGCCCAGCATGCGGACCTTGCCGTTCACCTTCTGATCGCGCGCCCATGCGCCCATCACATAAGCATCATTGACGCTGATGCACCAGATCTCATCGACGCCGGCCTTCTTCAGCTCGTCGGCCTTCTCGACGAAGCCTGGCACATGCTTGGCAGAGCAAGTGGGTGTGTAGGCGCCGGGCAGCGCAAACACGGCGATGGTCTTGCCCGCGGACGATTCGGCAACCTTGACCGGATTCGGGCCAATGCTGCAGCCGTTGCCCTCGACTTCGGAATATTCCTGCAGGGTGACATTGGGAAGCGGGTCGCCGACTTTGATCATTTGAGGAGCTCCAAAAAAGAAACGACCCACATTGTGGGCCGTTTTTCTCATGCCTGCAGGGCAGGCGGTATCAAACCTCGGCGGCCTTCTCGACCAGGCGGGTCGCAACCCAGTTCTTGGTCTTCGAGATGGGTCGGCTCTCAGTTATCTCGATCACGTCGCCAGTATGGAACTCGCCCTTTTCGTCATGGGCGTGATACTTGCTCGACTTGGCAACGATCTTGCCGTACAGCTCGTGCTTGACACGGCGCTCGACCAGAACCGTGACGGTCTTGGCGCGCTTGTCGCTCACGACCTTGCCAATCAAGGTGCGCTTCAGCGAAGTTTTGGCTTCAGTCATATGTGCTCCTTACTTGGCCGACGCAGCCTGCTTTTGGGCAAGGATGGTCTTGGCGCGGGCGATGTCGCGGCGCGTGACGCGCAGCGTGGCGGTGTTATTGAGTTGTTGCGTGGCCTTCTGCATGCGCAGGCCGAAGTGGGCTTTCTGGAGCTCCTTCACCTCGTTTTGCAGGGCGGCAACGTCTTTGTTGCGCAGTTCAGCAGCTTTCATTTTTTCATCACTCCTGAATTACGCGCCGATCATGCGGCTGACGAACGTCGTGCGCAGCGGCAGCTTGGCTGCTGCCAGGCGGAACGCTTCGCGCGCAAGCTCTTCGCTCACGCCGACGATCTCGAACACGACCTTGCCCGGCTGGATTTCGGCCACGTAGTATTCGGGGTTGCCCTTGCCGTTACCCATCCGCACTTCGGCGGGCTTGTGGGAGATCGGCTTGTCGGGGAACACACGAATCCAGATGCGGCCGCCGCGCTTCACGTGGCGGGAAATCGCGCGACGCGCGGCTTCGATCTGGCGAGCCGTCAAGCGGCCTCTGTCCGTGCACTTCAGGCCGAAGTCACCGAATGCCACCGAGTTGCCTCGGGTGGCGATGCCGGTATTGCGGCCCTTCTGCTCTTTGCGGTATTTGCGGCGAGCGGGTTGCAGCATATTTACTCTCCTTTACCGTCGGCGGGCGGCGTGCCTGCCGGCGCGGCTTTGCGGACGCGCTTAACGGTAGATTTCGGTGCTTCGGCACCTGGCGTTGCTTCGGCGGGCTTGTCGCTGCCGTCAGCCGGCGCTACGTTGCCCGCACCAGCTGCGGTACGACGGGGGCCGCCGCGGCGGTCACCGGCGGGACGATCACCCGGGCGGGCGTCGCGACGCGGACCACGCGGGCCCCGACGCTCTTCGCCCTCGGGGCGCGGCGTGCTGTCCAGCGTGGGTGCATCGTTGCGGCCCAGGGTATCGCCCTTGTAGACCCAGACCTTGACGCCGATGACGCCGTAGGTCGTCTTGGCTTCGGAGAAGCCGTAGTCGATGTCGGCACGCAGCGTATGGAGCGGCACTCGGCCTTCACGGTACCACTCGGTACGCGCGATTTCGATACCGTTCAGGCGGCCGGCCGACATGATCTTGATGCCCTGGGCGCCCAAGCGCATTGCGTTCTGCATGGCGCGCTTCATCGCGCGGCGGAACATGATGCGCTTTTCGAGCTGCTGGGTAATCGAGTCAGCGATAAGCTGGGCATCGATTTCGGGCTTGCGCACTTCCTCGATGTTCACCGCAACGGGTACACCCAGGCGGGTCGCCAGTTCGCGCTTGAGGTTCTCGATGTCCTCGCCCTTCTTGCCGATCACCACGCCCGGGCGCGCCGAGTAAATGGTAATGCGGGCGTTCTTGGCGGGGCGCTCGATCAGGACGCGCGAGACCGCGGCGTTCTTCAGCTTGGCCTTCAGGTACTCGCGCACCTTGATGTCTTCGGCCAGCATGCCGGCGAAGTCACGGTTGCTGGCGTACCAACGGCTGGCCCAATTGCGGCTGACCGAAAGACGGAAGCCGGTAGGATGGATTTTTTGTCCCATATTTTCCTGAGCCTGTTAGTTGCCAACGGTCAAGTACACGTGGCACGTGGGCTTGACGATGCGGTTGCCGCGGCCTTTGGCGCGCGCGGTGAAACGCTTTAGCGAAGCGCCCTGCTCGACGTAGATGGTCTTGACCTTCAGCTCGTCGATGTCGGCGCCGTCGTTGTGTTCGGCATTGGCAATGGCGGACTCCAGGACCTTCCGGACAATTCCCGCAGCTTTTTTTTGCGTGAAGTTCAGGATGTTCAGGGCTTGGTCCACTTTCTTGCCGCGGATCAGGTCGGCGACCAAGCGGCCCTTGTCGACCGAGAGGCGCACGCCGCGTAGGACTGCACGTGTTTCAGACATGATTCACCTTCACTTCTTCTGGACTTTTTTGTCCGCCGGGTGACCCTTGAAGGTGCGCGTCAGGGCGAATTCGCCCAGCTTATGGCCCACCATCTGGTCGGTGATATAGACCGGGACGTGCTGCTTGCCGTTGTGCACGGCGATCGTGAGCCCGATGAACTCGGGCAGGATCATGGAGCGGCGCGACCAGGTCTTGATCGGCTTTTTGTCCTTGGTGGTCACGGCCTTGTCGGCCTTGGCCACCAGGTGGTGGTCAACAAACGGACCCTTTTTGAGAGAGCGAGTCATTTTGCTAACCCCTTACTTTTTACGGCGCGCGACGATCATGACCTGCGTGCGCTTGTTGTTACGGGTACGGTAACCCTTGGTCAGATTGCCCCACGGATCGACGGGGTGACGGCCTTCGCCGGTCTTGCCCTCGCCACCGCCGTGCGGGTGGTCAACCGGGTTCATCACCACGCCGCGAACGGTCGGACGAATACCCATGTGGCGCTTCACGCCGGCCTTGCCCAGTTGGCGCAGGCTGTGCTCTTCGTTGGCCACTTCGCCGATGGTCGCGCGGCACTCGATGTGGATCTTGCGAACCTCACCGGAGCGCATACGGACCTGCGCGTACGTGCCTTCGCGGGCCAGCAGCGTCGCCGAGGTGCCGGCGGAACGCGCGATCTGCGCGCCCTTGCCGGGCTGCAGCTCGATGCAGTGGATGGTCGAGCCCACCGGGATGTTGCGCACAGGCAGCGTATTGCCGGCGCGGATCGGGGCTTCAGAGCCACTCAGCAGCACCGAACCGACCTCGAGACCTCGCGGGGCAATGATGTAGCGGCGCTCGCCGTCGGCGTAGCACACCAGCGCCAAGTGGGCGGTGCGGTTCGGGTCGTATTCGATGCGCTCGACCTTGGCCGGGATGCCGTCCTTGTTGCGAACGAAATCGACAACACGGTAGTGGTGCTTGTGGCCGCCGCCCTTGTGACGGGTGGTGATGTGGCCGTTGTTGTTGCGGCCGGACTTCTGGAACTGGGGCTCCAGCAGCGGCGCGTAGGGGTCACCCTTGTACAGGTGGTCCCGCGAGATCTTCACCATGCCGCGATGGCCTGGCGAAGTCGGTTTCATCTTGATGACTGCCATGATTAAGCGGCCTCCCCTGCGAGGTTCAGCTCTTGACCCGGCTTGAGCGTCACGTAGGCCTTGCGAACGTTGTCGCGGCGGCCCACCGAGCGGCCGAAGCGCTTGGTCTTGCCCTTGGTGTTGACCACGGAGACGCCCTTGACCTCGACCTTGAACATCAGTTCGACGGCCGCCTTGATCTCGGGCTTGGTGGCATCCTGCAGCACCTTGAAAGTGACTGCGTTGGTCTTGTCGGCCACGTGCGTCGCCTTTTCGGAGACGATCGGGGCGACGAGGACCTGCATCAGTCGGCCTTCATCGAAGGTGCGCTGCGCGGGTGTGGGATTGACGCGGCTCATGCGAACATCTCCTTGAGCTTGTCCATGGCGCCCTTGGTGACGAGCACCTTCTTGTAGTGCACCAGCGACAGCGGGTCGGCGTAACGCGGCTCGACGACGAGCACGTTCACCAGGTTGCGCGAAGCCAGGTACAGGTTCTCGTCCACTTCCTCGGCGATCACCAGGACCGACTCGAGGTTCATGGCCTTGAAACGGGCGGCCAGCTGCTTGGTCTTGGGCGAGTCCACCTTCATGGAATCGACCACGGCCAGCCGGCCTTCGCGGGCCAGCTGCGAGAAGATGGACGCCATGCCGGCGCGGTACATCTTCTTGTTGATCTTCTGGGTGAAGTTCTCTTCCGGGCTGTTCGGGAAAATCCGGCCGCCCCCGCGCCACAGCGGCGAGGAAGTCATACCGGCGCGGGCGCGGCCCGTGCCCTTTTGCTTGAACGGCTTCTTGGTCGAGTGATTGACCTGCTGGCGGTCCTTCTGGGCGCGTGTGCCTTGGCGGGCATTGGCCTGGAAGGCGACGACGATCTGGTGCACCAGGTCTTCGTTGTATTCACGGCCGAACACGGTCTCGGGCGCGTCGTACTTGGACGAGGCCTGGCCCTGTTCGTTCAGGAGTTCGAGTTGCATTTACTTCGCTCCCTTCGGGGTCACGACAGCGCCGGCGGGCTTGGCCTTCACGGCAGGACGGACAGTGACGAAACCGCCCTTGGAGCCGGGGACGGCGCCACGGATCAGCAGCAGCTGGCGGGCTTCGTCAATGCGGATGACGTCCAGGTTCTGGGTGGTGACGGTGTCGTCGCCCAGGTGGCCTGTCATGCGCTTGCCAGGAAACACGCGGCCGGGATCCTGCGCCATGCCGATCGAGCCGGGCACGTTGTGCGAACGGCTATTGCCGTGCGAGGCGCGCTGCGACTTCATGTGGTGACGCTTGATGGTGCCGGCGAATCCCTTGCCGATCGTCGTGCCCTGCACATCGACCTTTTGGCCCACGGCGAACACGTCGGCGGCGGGCACCGTTGCACCAGCTGCATACTTTGCAGCGGTATCAGCGGTGACGCGGAATTCCTGGATGATTTCACCGGCTTCCACACCTGCCTTGGCAAGGTGGCCGGCTTGCGGCTTGGTCACGCGCGAAGCTTTGCGCGAACCGAACGTGACCTGCAGGGACACGTAGCCGTCGTTCTCTTGGGTTTTGACCTGGGTCACGCGGTTGTTGGACACGTCCACCACCGTGACAGGAACTGCGTCCCCATCATCGGTGAACAGGCGCATCATGCCCACCTTGCGGCCCAGCAACCCGAGGGAGTTGCTCAGACTCATTTTTTTCTCCAAAACTTCCGCCGCAGCCGCTGCAATTGGCTTCTGCGTTTTACGCCCCCTAGGGATGCGTCGAAAGAAGGTTGATAAATCGGCCCTCGGCTCACACCAAGCTTCGGGCGCACAAACTCCACCCATTTCGGGCGAAGCTGCAAATTATAGCATCACGGAAGATATCGGCCAGTGCGTCGCGAGATGGATTCCGAAAGAAGAGCTTGCCGATTCCAGTATGGCCGGCATGGAGGAAACGAAAGCTCCAAGTCATCCCCGAAGGCGTCGGGCCACGTGGTCCGACGCGGACCTCTCAGAACATGTCTGCCAGGATGTCGATGCCGCCGCCGACGGTCTGGACATTGCCCAGGGGGTCGCACCAGAACCCCTCCTTGATCACAAACCGGTCACCGGAGCCGTCCACCCGGGCATCGATCTCGCTCAACTTCGAGGCGGTGAGGATAAGACCAATGAAATCGGTCCCATAGGCCGTTTGAAATAGGTCTGCGGTCGAGAATGTGATGTTCGAGCCTCCGTCGTCCACCGCGATCCAGAGCTTGCTCCAGTCGAACATTGCCGGGTCAAGCCGATCCACGCCGCTCCCCTGGATACCGAAGCCCGGACCGAGTCCCCAACCGTCAAGCGATATGACATCGGTCACGTTCACCTGCGTAGGTTCATTGTCGATCTTCACGGTCACGGTCATGTTCAGATTCGTGTCGGCGAGGGGCCGGCCTTGAAGATCAGCGATGTCCTGGCCCGGTGCGAACGAGAGGGTGATGCTACCGGTCAGGTTCGCGAGGTCGCCTCCCGAGACGGTCATGGTGACGTCGCAGAATTGCGAGCCATACGCCACTTCGATGTTGGTGATCGCGGCCGTTGTTCCAGAAAGAACGAAATCCTCGGCACTGAGTTGTGTGACGAGCTTGCTGAATTGCCCCCGAAACACGACCGAGTCGGCATTCGTGGCTTGTCCGTAGCCGACATCGCTGGACATGAAGTGGAAGACGGGTGCGGCCGGTGGGTCGATCCGGAGAGTCTAGGGACGCATCACTATGAAAGCACCATCCAGAAGTATGGATGCACACAACTCATAAAAAAAGGCCGCAGAATCGCGGCCTTTTCGTGCTGCAGTTAGCTCCTACTGCAGCTTGATCTCGACGTCGACTCCGGCTGGCAGGTCCAGCTTCATCAGCGCGTCCACGGTCTTGTCCGTAGGGTCCACAATATCCATAAGGCGCTGGTGCGTCCGAATCTCGAACTGGTCCCGGCTGGACTTATTGACGTGCGGAGAGCGCAGGATATCGAAGCGCTTCATGCGCGTCGGCAGGGGCACCGGGCCCTTGACGATGGCACCGGTGCGCTTGGCGGTATCGACGATCTCGGCGGCAGACTGGTCGATCAGCTTGTAGTCGAACGCCTTGAGGCGGATGCGGATTTTCTGTTTTTGGGTGGCCATTCGATTACTCCAGAATTTTTGCGACGACGCCCGAGCCGACGGTTTTGCCGCCTTCGCGGATGGCAAAGCGCAGGCCTTCTTCCATGGCGATGGGGGCGATCAGCTTGACGGTGATCGACACGTTGTCCCCGGGCA